>Ga0209475_10000016_pt1:0-47500 | contig 749424 bp, 636 predicted proteins | sample tdDd471_FD_187128 | JGI IMG/M metagenome (GOLD analysis project Ga0209475, IMG submission 187128) | Marine sediment microbial communities from the Atlantic coast under amendment with organic carbon and nitrate - tdDd47.1 (SPAdes)... | ecosystem: Environmental > Aquatic > Marine >...
CCGCCGGTGTTGACCACGATCGGCGAGGACCATGAGATCACTGTGCGAGGGGAGCGCCACACGGTTTCACCGGTGCTCAAGTCGATACCCAGCAATTTGGATGAACGGTTCTGGTCCCACTGAACAATGAGAATGTTTTCGTGAATCATCAGCGAAGAGGAGTGGCCGTAGTGGTTGTCAGGCTTTCCCAGATTCTGTGCCCAGAGCCGTTTGCCGTCTGCATCTACGCAGACGAGATCTCCCGTGGGGTAGACGGCGCAGACATGGGTGCCGTCAGTGGCCGTGGTCGAAGGCGCGTAACCGGTGTCTGAGTGCACGTCCGGCGGACCGGCGGGCGATCCCTCGACATCATTGGCGTCGTGTGTCCAGATCAGTTTGCCGCTCTCGGCGTCGTAGGCGTAGAGCTGTTGTGACTGTTCATCGGCGCCGGTGATGTAGAGCCGCTTGCCCCAAATCACAGGGGAGCTGAAACCGGGCAGCGGTGGCTGTACGCGCCACTTGACGCCTTCGCCTGTGGCCACGTTCCATGCGGTGGGCGCTTGGTCTGCCGTGGCCACGCCATTGCCGCCGGGGCCTCTGAAGTTGGCCCAGTTTTTATTGAAGTCTTCCAATGTGGCTGTTTTCTGCGGGGCACCGCCCTGGGCGTTCATATCACAGTGGCTGATGGCCGCAGCCACCAGCGAGGTGCTGACCAGGGTCAGGCCGCAGACCGCAATCCAGCGCCGTGCGCGGGCCGCAATCAGCCAGTGGTCGGAGTAGTCGGCGCAGCCCTCAGGCGTGGGCAGGCGTTTACTGAGGTCGCGCATCACTTTTAAGGCGCCCAGCAACAGTCCCACGGCCATGAGCAGCAGCATGCCCCCAGTGCGCAGCTGCCACTGACTGGTGAAATAGGCCTTGCGGGCCAGGAGGTCCAGGGCGCGGATCTGGTCGCGCAGGGCTGCGTCCTGGGGATTCTCTTTCATACGTTCCATCATGACTTGAAGCGGCTTGGCGTCAATGGGGTCCACGGCACGCACTTGAAAGTACTGGGCGATGAGCAGGATGGCCAGGACAAGCACCATGCCGCCGGCGGCAAAGGCCACACCTTTGGCACCGTGAAAGAGTGTGTCGCGATCGAATCGACTGAAAAGGGATTTGAGAGTCATGGGGCGTCCAATCTTTATTTTTGATTTTCTCTGTCGTATTAATGGCAATACAGCTTGCCCGGGTCGCCGGATTTATTGGCCGGCCTATGGAGATTTCTGTAGGAAATCTTGAATTTCAGGCACTGTGTCAATCTTTCCAAAGTTTTTCATCGTTCGGGCTGTCATTTGGAGGCTTTGCATGTCTGTGCTGTCCCAGCCTGTGGCCCAGTTGAGGCGTGCTGTGCAGGCGCGTTGCTGATTGGGTTTGAGACCGCTGAGCGCTGCTGTATACATCGCCGCTCTTTCCGGGTCTGTATTGATCAGTGCAGAAGCCTCGGAAACCGCCTGAACCACGGCCTCAATCTGCGCCCTGTATTGGGAGAGGCAGGCCGTTCTGACCATGAGCACGTGGGGGAAGAGATGGCCCAGGCCGCTGAAATCCTCCAGGCGGTGCGCGGTATTACCGCAGCGGGACAGGACATGGGTGGGCCAGGGTTCGCTGCCGGCCATGGCGTCAATTTGACCGGTGGCCATGGCGTCGGGCATGTCCAGCGGACTGAGCGGGATGATGTTGAGGGCGTCGCCTGTCAAACCATGGGCCTTGAGCCAGAGCAAGAGGCCGCCGTGTGTGCTGGAACCCAGTTGCACGCCGATGCGTTTCCCCCGCAGTGCCTCGGCGGTTTGGATGTCAGAGCGCGTTACCAGGCTGTGTATGTGCTCTCCCTGGGCGTATCGCACTATGATTTTGACAGGCGCGTTTCTGGCCATGAGCATCACGGCGGGGCCGTCGCCCAGGGCGGCCATATCGGCGTTGCCGGTCATGAGCGCCTCTGCGGCGTGAATGCCGCTGGTGACCGTAAGCACGTCGATATTTTCAGGGAACAGGCCCTGGGCATTGGCGATCATCAGGGGTTCGTAATTGACTTTGGCGGGATAGACCAGCCTCAGCCGCTCAGCGTCCCTGCCGCAGGAGAGCAGCAAGAGCAGGGCGGGCGCCCATAAAAATCCTCTGTAATTCTTAAACATGCTGCACCACCATCGCCTGGGGGGCGCAGATCTCGGCAAAACGATGCTTGAGCCGCCGGCTCTCCTCCCAAAACGTATAGCTCTCGACAAGGCGCGGCCGGGGCAGGGGAACGGTGTGGCTGTCCTGGATGTTGCCCTGGTTCAACGTCACAATGCGGTCGCCCAGGAGCAGGGCCTCATCCACGCTGTGCGTGACAAAGAGGATGGTTTGCCGGGTCTCACCCCAGATGTCCAAAAGTTCGTTGTCCATGCGCTGGCGCGTGATCTCATCCAGGGCGGCAAAGGGCTCATCCATGAGCAGGATCTGCGGCGAGAGGGCCAGGGTGCGGGCAATCTGCACGCGCTGTCTCATGCCGCCGGAGAGCTGATGGGGGCGATGCTGTTCAAAGCCCTGCAGTCCGACAAGCTTGATGTAGTGACGGACACGGTCGTCCCGATTCTCTTTGGGCGCACCGGCCAGTTCCAGTCCAAAGGCCACATTCTCCCAGACCGTCTTCCAGGGATAGAGCGCGTCCTCCTGGAAGATCATGCCGCGGCAGTTGCAGGGGCCGGGCACGGGATCTTCGTTGAAGATGATTTCGCCGCCGGTCAATGGTTCCAGTCCCGCAATCAATCTGAGCAATGTGGTCTTGCCGCAGCCGCTGGGGCCGAGTATGCAGAGGAATTCGCCGCGCTGTACTTCCAGAGAAAGCTGGTTCAGCACGGTGTGCTTCCGGCCGTGATGGGTGTAGGCCCGGGTGACGCCTTTCAGTTCAAGAATCAATGCATCGTCCTCTCTGTTGAAGGAAAGGCCGGTGCCACACGTCGCTCCAGGGCCGTGAAGAAGAGTTTTTCAAAGAGCAGTCCCATGAGAAGAATCAGGCCCAGGGCCACAAAAGAGGCTTCGTAGTCGAGAGACCAGCGCGACTGGATGATGATATAACCCAGTCCGACGCCCAGGCCCACCACCATCTCAGCGGCAATGAGCACGCGCCATGCCCCGGCCATGCCGAGGCGGAGCCCGGTGAGAATCGATTGCAATGCGGCGGGGAAGAGCACACGCAAGAAGAGGGCTTTTCGATTGGCGCCCATGATCTGCGCCGCTTCAATCTGAACCGGCGGCACGGTCTGTATGCCGGCGGCCGTGTTGATGACAATGGGGATCACGGCCATGATAAAGATCATAAAAGTGGTCGCGGTGGTGCCAATTCCGAAAACGAGAAGGGCGATGGGAATCCACGCCAGCCCGGGAATCATATGAATCAGGGTGAAAATTGGTGTCAGCAATCGGCTCAAATTTGAACTCAAACCCAGTAACAGTCCCATGCTGAGTCCGACGATCACGGCCAGGGTATAGCCCAGGCCCCAGCGCCACAGGCTGGAGAGCAGATGTGTGCCGATGGCGTGGCTGTAGAGTGTCTGGCCGCTGAGCAGTTTGACCAGGCGCCCGGCCACATCCCACGGCCAGGGAAAGCTCACCCCTCTGCAGAGCTGTACAAGGGCCGCAGTGGCAATCCAGGCCGCCAGCACTGTCAACAGTGTGAGCAGACCCTGTTTCCAACTTGAAGCCGTATTTTTTTGCGTGGCGTTCAAGAGAGTGTGTCTTTCTCTTTTTTCAACCGTTGATGCTCCTTGGGACAGGAGAGAAAGCAGCGTCCGCAACTGACGCAGGTGCTGCGGTTGGGTTCATAGTCGGCCCGTGTACGCTTCACAGAGAGGCCAATGAGCTGTGTCACAAAGACGACGCCCAGAAAAATGCCGAGAATCCATCCACCCACGCGGTACTGATTTTGAATCACAGCCACTTCTGCTTTCAAGTCCTCACGGGGGATGCCCATGGTTTTGAATGTGCGTGTCTCCAGTGTGGTGCCCGTGACCTGGCCACTCTCCTCCAGATGGAGGCGATGCTCCAACGCCACCTTGGGGTGAACGCGGGAGAGCAGGCCATTCGTTGAAGCGAGCGCCCATCCACTCAAAATGGCCACAGCGGGCAGGAGGATGAGCAGGCGGCTGAGGCGTTTCATGCCGCTGCGACGCGTCTCCGGGGCCTTGTCCGGCAGTGGCTTGTTGATGGCGTCCACAGGGCAGACATCCTCACAGAGGCGGCACTGAATACAGTCATTGGGGGTGATGCTGAGATGGTGCTTTGAGAGCTGCGACATCCAGCCCAGCAGCACGCCGTAGGGGCAGAGGAAGCGACAGTAGGGCCGGTTGACAAAGACAGAAAGGGCGATGAAGCCCACGGCCAGCATCACCATCCAGAAGCTGCCTGTGAAACGAAAAATCGTCACAAAGGGGTCGTATTTGCAGATGATGAACGCAGAGCCTGTGGCCGCAAAGAGTATGGAAAAGCCCAGATAGAGATAGGGAATCAGTCCTAAAACGCGGCCCAGCCAGGTGGGAATCCGTGCGTGTTTCACGGAGACCACGTCCTGTGCGGCGCCCAGCGGGCAGACCGCGGCGCAGAATGTCCGTCCAAAGAAGAGGGCAAAGAGCAGGGGGATGATGAAGAAGGCGGCAACGGTCCAGGGCAGCAGCGTCGATTTGTCGAATAAGGCCAGGGCCATGTTCTGAATGGCCCCCACAGAGCAGACGCAGCCCTCACGGATGAAACCGAAATAGAGCAGGCTCACAGCCATCAGCCCAAACATCTGCCGCCGGGAGCGGGTTTTCAGTGCAAAGAAGCTGGCCAGAGAGAGGGCAAGAACCAGCGCGGCCACATCGACCACGGCCCAGGTGTTGGTTTCCGGAGCGGGCGTGGTGGTGGTGGGACGGACGTATTCGCTTTCAAATTCCGGCCGGGGAAATCGGTCCTGAGCCAGCGCCGAGACCGCCACCAGCAAGAGGGCGATGGCCAGAAAGATGCGTCGTTTATTTGAAATCATACTCATGATTGCCTCTGAATGCCACGGAGTAAATAGGGTTGACTGGCGGGCACGCGCTTGAAGGCGTCTGACGGACAGGCGCGGGCAATGGCGCAGTCGTTGCAGTTTACGCAGCGGTCGTGCCTGACCTGCAGATAGAGCGAGCCGTTGCCAAAGGCGCCGCAGCCCTTGACACAGATAGCGCAGCCAATGCACTTCTCTTCGTCAATGGTGTATTCGTAGTACGGGTCTTCCACGTAGGTCCGTTTGATGGCGCCTGTGGGGCAGAGCTGATTTTCGGCGGCTGTGTCCAGCTCCTCGGCATCGGGCTGATTGTAGCCGCCGCAGAGTTCGCAGTAGCCACAGACATCGTAGGCGTGCACGCATTTCACAGCCGAGGGTTTGACCACGCAAAAGTCGGCGCAGCGTTCGCACTGCGTGCAGAGGTCGGGGTCGATCTGCCAGACCGTCTCTTCTTTTTTCGATTTGCCGATGAGCAGGCCGCCCAGCACGCCCAGGCCCACACCGAGGGCCGTGCGCAGTCCATCTCTTAAGAATTCGCGTCTTTTATTCTGATCCGTCGGGTTACTCATGGTTGGGGGTTCCTTTGTTCATCGCCATCTTATTCTGGACCGATTTTGCCGAGAGCGCCTGAGGCAGACCGCAGCCTTCAAAGGCCTTACAGCCGTTGCAGAGGCCTTGATTGATGCAGATATGCAGCGACTTGTCCAGAACCGGTTCGCGCTGGCTTAGGTGGGCAGCTGTGCCCAGCAGTCCGCCTGCCATGGAGAGTCGGCCCAGGTTTTTTATGAATTCCCGTCGGTTTTTCATTGCGGCTTCCTTTATTATCGATTGACCGGTCTGTACAGGCGGATCTGTTTTTCATCGGGCACCAGTACGGCAATGACGCCTTGTTTCAGCACGGCGAGATCCAGGCCGGTGGTGTGGTCATGAAAGGCGTTGGGACCCGCCACTACGGCGTCCAGCTGGCCGTCGGGTCGGTAGACCTTGACGCGGGGCAGCCCCTTTTCAGACGTGACAAAACGACCGTCCGGCAACACAGCCACATGGGTGGGGTTGCAGCAGCCGGAGAAGCCGTCCACGCGATAGGAGGCCCTGCCCCAGTGCGAGACGCGGCGCCCATCGGTGGCGTACTGCGAGACAAAATGGCGTCCGGTGTTGGTGGCCCAGAGCTCACCGTAATTTCCCACAGTCACATCAAAATAGGGGCTGGGGATGATGAAGCCCGGCGCATCCTTGCCTGCATCCTTTTTGCCGATTTTTCCCAAATAGCTGCCGTCAAGCCCGTAGTGATGGATAAGTTTATTGCCGGCATCTGCAGCAAAACAGGCCGCGTCATTCACCGCCAGACCGGTGAGAATGGCCTCGCGGTCCAGGGCATCCCAGCGGGCCAGTCGCTTACCCTGCGCATCGAATACTTCAATATGTTCGGTGTAGCCCAGATAGAGTCGATTGTCCGATCCCAGGGCGATACAACGCGGTTTGCCTTCAATGGTGAATCGCGATACTTCCGCCCCGTCGCCATTGTAGATGACCCCCTGGCCCGCACCGGCAAGCACGAGACGGTCCTGCCCGTCTGACGTCAGGGCCGTGGGGTCATCCATGTCAATCTCAATCGATTGTTTCAAATCATAGGTCAGCCATTTGGCATCGACTTTTTTCAGGTTGGTCAGATCATAGTCGTATTTGCTCTGTCCATCGTCGCTTTTCTGACCACAGCCTGTCAATGCGATAGCGCCCGCTGCGGTGCATCCTTTCAGGGCTTTCTTGAAAAAATCGCGGCGTGATGACATGGTGTCCTCGATTCCTTTAAAGTATTACTGGGCGCGCAGATCCAGACAGATCATGCGTGTGGCATCACGGAGAATCATCTTGCCCCCGGCCACGGCCAATGGCGCCCAGGCATCAATGCCGTCTGCAATCACCTGCGCCTCGGCCAGTTTGTCGAAACTGGAAGTGGAGGCGCGGGCCATGGTCAGCACGCCATCGTCATTGAGAATGAAGAACTTGCCGTCTGCTATCATAAACGGGCCCAGTCCGAAACGTTCTTTCTCCCCGCTGGACCAGATCAGTTTTGTGCAGTCATCGGGGTGATAGCAGACCATCTCCTGGCGCAGTCCGGCTGCATCCTTGGGCTGTATAGAGAAGAAGTGGCCCTGCCAAAGTAGCGGCGTCTGCTGTTCGCAGGCCATGCCGTTGTTGGGTTTGAACTCCTGCAGGGCCTCGGCGGTGTAGACACCGTTGGCCTCGGATATCTGGATAACCATGCCGCCCGCGCCGTAACCGGCGGTGAGGAAGAGACGGCCGTCGGGTGTGATCAGCGGGGAGGGGGCCAGCACGGAGTGCGTCCAGAGGTCTGTCTCCCAGAGCACAGTGCCCTCTTCACCGGGTTCCACGGAAACGCCCACCATGCCGCCGATGGCGCTGTACACCAGCATGCGTTTTCCGCCCAAAGTCATGGGCATGACAGAGACGTGTGACATCTTCCAGTGATGGGGGTTGGGCGTGCGCCAGAGCACTTCCCCGTCGGTGAGTCTGACGCCCATCATCAGCACGTCCGGACCGCCCGGGGCCAGCACGGCCACGCTGTCGCTCAGCACATAGGGACACTGCCCCGTGTACCAGAAGGGCACTTCCGCACCGTAGTCGCGCACCAGATCCAGCCCCCAGCGCACTTGCCCGGAGTCGGCAGTGGCGCACATCACATGGCATTTTGGACCGATGGTGAGCACAAAATCGTCGGTGACGGCGGGCACGGTGCGGCTGATGCCGTGGTTGCGTTTGATCTTGACGTGATAGCCGCTGCGCCAGATCTCCTGGCCGTCGTCCAATGAAAAGCAGCGCAGCAGGTCGGCCTTGTTTTCTTCGTCATAGTCCAGCACGTAGACGCGGCCCTCTTTTATTGCGGCGCCGGCGTGGCCCTCGCCCAGGGTGAGGCTCCAGAGCACAGGAGGGCCTGATTCGGGCCAGGTGTCGGCCAGGGCAATGCGCTCGGTGCTGATATTGCTGGCATCGGCGCCTCTGAAGATGGCCCATTCACCCGGCGACTCGCCCGGCACGCCGTCAAAGGCCTCAAAAATATCACCGATGACCACATCGTCGGCCAGCGTGGCCATCTCTTCAGCCGAGGGTTTGTTGTCCATTCCCGGTTTGTGTATGATCAGATCGCTGGCCGGATCGTAATTAAACCACCATGAAAGGGCAAAGAGGCCCAGCACGGCTGTGATGCCTGAGGTGATGGCGGTGATTCTCTTCTCTTTTGTAAGGGGTGTCATATTCAGTTCTACTCTTTGATTATGTCCGGTTGCCGGTTCAGCTGGGAAAAGTAGAGTCGCCGCAGGGCCTGGGCGGTGAAAACGGCGGGATACATCCGTTCATCATACCACAGACTTGCAAAGTAAAGCCCAATAGGCGATGATGCAAGCATCTTGTTTTCATTGGCTTTGAGCAGCCAGGCGCTACCGCGCTCCAGATGGGAGCGATCGCCATTTTCGGCCAGGGCCGAGAGTGCCAGCGCCGTCTCTTCGATAGAAGACGTCACCCCGTACTGTCCGCCCCAGCCACCGTCATCGTTTTGCTGGCCTTGGAGATACTCCACTGCTTTGGCCATGGCAGTCTGCACGTCCTGTCGCCCGGCGAGTGCCGGATGGCTCAGGCCCAGGAGCACTTGCACGGTGCCGTAGACGGGATTCCGCTCATCGGCTGCCTGTTGATGGCCGAACCAGAGAGGCAGCCAAAAGCCGTCGCCATGCTGATGATGGATCAGGAAATCGATCATGCGCTTGATGCGCCTGTCCATCTTTCTCTGGAATGCAGCGGGCATGGCGTCCTGCCAGGTGAGAAAGGCGCGCAGGGCGTGGCCGGTCAAGTCCGCACAGCTCTTGTCAAAGGGCAGCGTGCCCCAGCCTTTGCAGAACGTGGGAATGCCGCCGTCGCGGTTCTGAAGGCCCATGAGCCACTGAATGCCATTTTTTGCCGATGCGATATCGTCTGCGCTGCGATTGCTGAGGTGGTGCAGCGCCAGCAGTGCGCCGGCGGTGTCGTCGGCGTCGGGCACGGCGCCGGCCCAGTGCGTCCAGGCCCAGCCGCCCGGGGCGGCGCCTGTGAAGGGATGGGGCGTCGTGAACTGCTGGGCGCTTAGCCACTGGTGCAGTATGGCTTTATCGGCTTTGGGCAGCGTGCTTTCGTGCTCCTCCAGCGCCTTAATCGAAAGGGTGCTGACCCAGGTGGCCAGGTCGGTATCGATAGGCCAGGAGCCATCCTCCAACTGTGATGTCAATATAAACTCGATGGCATTCCGTGTTACAGGATGATCGCCCTCCCCGGCACCGGCCAGACTGAGGGCGACAAAGGCCGCCAGCGGCGTGGCCTCGAGAAAACCGCCGTTTTCAGGCTGAAGCGCTTGGAGTTCATTGAGCAGGCGGGGTGTGATTTTGTCCCTGAACTTACCCCAAAGCGGTGTGGCACGGCCGCGTCTGTGGCGCAAGAGGCCTATGCCAATGAGCGCGGGTATGGCGTAGCTGACCACGGGCAGCTGCAGAAATCGAAACAGGCCCTGGGGCAGCGCGGCCGCTTCCAGCGGGAGTTGCGGCACGTAATGCCAGCACGCGGGATCGGGGCCCAGCCGCCCGGCCAGGGCGCAGAGGGCCAGAATAGGGGCGGAGAAGGTTTTGTCGTCCCCGTATATTCTGAGTATGGCTTTGGAGATCCTGTCGGGAGAGAGCGTCTGCGTTTGCGCGCTGATGTAGGACTCGGCCTGTGTAACAGGCGTTGCGTAAGTTGAATCGACCGGCTGAAAGGCTGCCCAGACCAGCAACGTAGTAGAGAGGTTGGATTTGGACTCGGGCGTATCGCCCCAGCCGCCGTCGCTGTTTTGAACGGCGGCAAGCCACTGCCATCCGCGCTGTAGTGCCTCGTGATGGCCTTTTGGATCGACTTGATAGAGGGCCACGCAGGCCACGGCCGCAGCCAGGGCGCTGGAAGAGAGGCGACCCGGCCAAAAGCCGTCGGCATTGCGCATATCCATCAGGCGTTGTTCGGCGGTGCGTCGGGCTTTGTTCAGGGTGTCAAGTTTGAGGTTCATTGTCATTTCCATGGGTGATGGGGGCCAGGGTGCCCAGGGCAAGCAGGCCGTAAAAGGTGTATTCGCAATCGGGGAGCGGGTCGATTAAATGACCGGAGAACCCCCCGGATTCTGTCCAGAGTGATTCCACAAAGGCCAGTCCGTCTTCACGGAAAGGCGTGAGGTCAATGCCCAGCCGTTTCAGGGCAAAGAGCGCCGTGGCTGTGGAGAGCAGATCGGGCACGGGGGCCTGGGGTGTGGCGTGAAATCCGCCCATCCACCCATGACGACTCTTGAGCCAAGGGACGAGTGTGTCGTCAATCTCGGATCCGGTACTCTGCAAAACCGCGGCGGCGGCTGTTACCGGTGTGGTGCCCTGGTTGCCGAGATTCTGTTCTGCATAGCCGCCATCCTCGGTTTTCAAAGCGGTGAACGCCGCGTCCCAGCCATTGCTGTTCTGTTCTGACAGCCCCATGTCCTCCAGGGCCAGCCGTGTGACAAAGGCGCCGTACACCGACAGGCCCTCAGCCCTGGCCAGGACTAGCAGGCGGTGCATGATGGCTTCGGTCAAGTGGCTGTCCTGCGCTTCCGCATCGTTCAGCGCCAGACAGCGGCCCAGACAGGAGAGGTGGATGAGATCCAGCGTCTCCCCCTGCCCGAAACGGGCCAGGTAGCTGGAGAAGCCCCGGGGCAGCGGCTGTTGGAGAATCTCCAGGCACTCGGCCGCAAAGAGGGTGTAGTAGAGATCGGGTCTGTCGTCTCTGCCGTAGAAGCCGCCGGCATCATCCCACTGGCTGTAAATATAGTCTGTGATGACTTGAACCGCTTCATCGTCAAGCACGCCGCGGCATTGCCGGGCTGTGGCAATCATGTCCTCTGTGATGGTCATGCGTTGACCGTGTTTTTATCGTTGCCGGTAGTCTCTGTGCCGTGGAGCTGGCTGCGGTTGTCGGGCCTGTGCCCCAGAATTTTATAGAGGATCTGAAAGAGCAGCCGTTTCAGCGACTGATGCGTCATGGGGTCGAGCGCCTCCAGCGCGCGGCTTCTGTAATAGTCCACCAGATCCCAGGCGCGGGATTCCAGACCCATGTGTTTGACCGCCTGACGGAGTACGGCGGCGTTGATGGCGCCGCAGTCTGTTCTGGCCTTCACCAGCAACTGTTTGGCCATGTTGTTGTCACAGGCCATGGCCAGGGCCAGAAGCAGCGAGGGGCGCATCTCCAGAAGGTCGGACTGGCCGTCTTCTTCCATGAAGTCTTCAATGTCATCACGCACCTGATAGGCGATGCCCAGGTAGGTGGAGTAGGACTCAAGCATGTTGCAGGTGGCCTGGTCGGCGCCGGCGTAGAGCGCACCCAGCACCAGGGCCACAGAGAAGGCCGGTGCGGTTTTCCGGCGGAAGATCTCAATGACCTCGTCCACAGGGAGAATGTCGCCGTGGTCCGTGGCTTTGAGCTCTTCACCCTGCCCAATACAGAGATCACGATGCCCCTCTGCGGCTTTCTGGAGCATGCGGCCCAGTCGGTCCGGCGCAGCGCCTGTAGCGGCGATCAGACGATAGCCGTCGCCCACCAGGAGGTCGCCGGCGTTGATGGCCAGGGGCACACCGTGCGTGGCGTGCAAAGTGGGCTTGTCGTAACGCCGGGCGTCGTGGTCTTCAATGTCGTCGTGAATCAGGCTGGCCTTGTGGAAGCATTCCACGGCCATGGCCAGGGTGCGCAGACCAGCTTCGTCTGCCACAGGATTCAGCGTACGACTCACTGCGGCTGTGAGAAAAGGCCGCCAGCGTTTGCCGCCGTTCATCATGGCGCCTGTGGTCAGTGATTCTGTGAAAGTGTTGTGGCAATTTAAGGCGTTGTCCAGGGCATTGGCGGAGAACCAGCTCTGCACCTCGGTGCGCAGGGCATTGATGTCCAGTACGCTTTCATCGGCACTCTCGGCCGTGACAGAGAGCAGGTCCATTACCCAGTCTTCATCGATCTGAGTGTTTTCACAGCCGTCCTGGGTGAGCGGAATGGCCAGACCGGGAATGGCGGCTGCCGAGAGATGGGGGAAGGAGCGTTCAAGGGCGCTGAGGCAGCCCACACCAATGACGGCGTCAATCTTGCCCGCCTGGAGCAGTTTGGTCACCATGGTGGTGCCTTCGGCCACGAGCACCACATAACCCATGGCCTCGGCCTGGTCCTGGAGACGACCGGTGGGGCAGGCGCCGCAGGATTCGCAGAGCAGGCCAAAGGCGTCCATCTGTGCAGGGCAGACCGCACGGTTGCGCATGCAGTGGGGGAGCAGGAGCAGGCGGCGTTCCATGGGCAGGGCGCCCACCACCGGTTCCCAGGCGGCGTTGCCCAGAATGACGGTAAAGAAGTCTTCAAAGGCGGGGTCAATCTGTTGCTCGGCCATGATGGCAGTCGCATGGCGGCGCAAGGTGGTCAGGGGCAGCGGCGGGATCAGGCCCAGGGCACGTATGGCGGTTCTGGCCAGCGTCATCAGGGCGCGACGCGTCTCCGGTTCCTGAGGGACCCTCTGCGAAGCCGAGGGATTGGAGGCGCTGCACAGGGTGGCATCGGGTTGGGTGAGCAGTTGTGCTGACGGGCCGATTGCCGAAAATGTTGAAGCGGTTGATGCTTCCATGAGCTATCCTTTCGAGGCGCTATCCGTAGGCGCCGAAGCCAAAAAACCAGTTCTTTTTTGCAAATTTATAGGCCCAGGTCTGTTCGGGAATTTCCTGGCCGGTCATAGCGTGGCTGGGGCAGGGGGCCATGTGCTTCAGCTCCTGCATGGCGCATCCACGGCCGCTGGTGTCCCTGGCGCCGGTTTCATTGACAATGCGCGCCAGCAGCTCCGGGTCATCCATAAGTACACAGCCGCGTGTGGCAGATGAGACCTGTTCCCGGAATTCTTTGAAAAATGTAGAACCACTGATTTGCGCTGCCGTGGATTGTCCATTCACCTGTTCCGCAGCAAACTGAATGGGCGGGCAGGGTTCAATATGACCGCCGGGGCCGATGTGATGGCCGATGCCGGTGGCAGCCGGGCAGAGGCCGTTGCCCTCGTGATCCCAGTAGGCATCCACAATGAGCACCGGAGATGTTTTGCGCGCCTCCACCATGAAACGTCTCAGTTTGACAATCTCCTCAATCGACAGGGCCAGTTCAGGGACCGGATTGGGGCCCACTGGCCGGTAGATGTAATACCATACATAGTGTACGCCGCGTTTAGCCAATTGGTTGATAAATTTTGCATTGGCCAGACCGTCGATATTGGATTTGCAGACGCTGGTGGCCACGCCGGTGACCAGGCGGTGACGGCGGCAGGCATCCAGACCGGCCAGGGTGCGGGCGTAGACATCATTGCCGCCGCGCCGCACGTCGCTGACCACTTCATCGCCTTCAATGCTGATGAGCGGGCTGACATTGCCGGCCTTGGCCAGGCGTGCCGCCACTGTGTCATCAAGCAATGTGCCGTTGGTGAAGAGCAGGAAATAGCAGTCGGGATGGGCCTCGATCAATTCGAACAGATGGGGGTAGAGCAGGGGCTCGCCGCCCAGCAGGCCGAAGAAGCGCGTCCCATAGGTTTTGGCCTCATTGATCAGGTTGTGCAAAGTCTCAATGTCTAGTTCCCGCTTGGGTTTGGGAGAGACCCAGCAGCCCTGGCAACTGAGGTTGCAGGCACTGGTCAGCGAGAGAAAATAGAAGGCGGGCACAAACTCATCCTGCTGCACGCGTTTGTTGAATTTCTGTACGGCGCGCATGCTCTGCCAGCCAAAATTATATGCAAATTTCCACAACAGCCTTGGGGGCACTTCCACGGCCATGCGGTGCATCCATTGTATCATCACTTGTCCTTTTTGTGGTCAGTCATGCAGTGGGTTCTTTCGGCTTCCGCTTTCTTGAGCGCATCCGTTTTCAAGAGACGTCGTTTGGCCTTCTTGCGCCGATCGGCCAGTGCGGCGTAGATGTCGTCGCCCAGCATTTGATCCACATTGGACTGAATACGGGCTTTGAGTTGGCTCTCATCGTCAATGGGCGCGCCGTTGTAGGGCTCTTCATCCAATTTGGGGAAGATGATGGCGGCCTCGGGGCAGATGCGTGAGCAGGCCGGGCAGAGGTTCTTGCAGGCATCGGGCTGATCCACCACAACGCGGCCGTCTGGATTGATGCTGTACACCCCAAAGAGGCAGAAGCTGGCGCACTGCCTGCAGTTGATGCAGCGGTCGTAGTCGATGACAGGGTACCAGGGCGGCCACTCCGGCTGCGTTTTTGGCGTGTCTGTGGCCGTTGCCGTCACCGGTTCCAGCCCCAGAGCCTGTGCAGCCTCGGCCAGTGTGCCGGTGCGCAGATTGATGACGGTTCTGTCGGATGATGTCTCCACACCGGCGCGTTTGAGCAGCCAGTGCACGGCCCGCGCATGGCAGGCGACGATGGCGGTGTCATCGTCAATCTGTGATTTCAGGGCATCGCGTTCTTTCACGGCCATGCCGCAGAGATCATCGATCTGTGTGACCTGTCGCCCCGCGTCGTTCAAGGCGTTGAAGAGGGCCTCGCTCTCGGCGGGGTTGATGTGTCCGGCCTGGCGGCAGCGGCAGATAAGAATCGTTTTTGACATGTTTATCCGATCTATAAGCGATTATCGTAAATCGATGGAGACCAGCTGGCCGGCACCGTTGCGGCAATAGAGCCGTCCGTTGGCCAGAACCGGGGCCGTCCATGTGGCGTTGCGTCTTGAAGTGGGCAGCACCACGGCATTGGCCACTTCCTGATAGCTCTCAGGCGACCATTTGGCAATATGCACGCGACCGCGTTCGGAAATGGTGATGAGGTGGTCACCGGCGGCCATCAGTGCATTGTTGCCGATGGTCTCGCTCCAAACCACATCGCCGGTTTCAATGTTCATGCAGGTGATCTTGGCGTCACGGTCTCCGGCGTTGCCGTCGGGGCCGTAGAGGTATTTGCCTTTGATGACAAAGCTGCCGTACTGGCTGCGCATATTTTTATTCTCATAGACGGCTTTAGGGGCCGCGCCTGAGATATCGAGCAGCGTACAGCCACGGTCATACCCCGAGGATATGAAAAGTTTGTCGTTATAATAAACAGGATCAGCGGCGTTGACATCGTAATCCGTTTCCCAGGGGTAGGACCAGAGGACTTTGCCTGTAGCCAATTCCACGCCGTAAACGGCTTTCTGCCCGAAGATGGCGGTCATTTCTTTATTGTTTTGTGTGTAGATCACTGCTGAGGCGTATCCGCATTTTCCGGGGGCACTGGCCCAGAGCGTCTTACCGGTCGATTTGTCCAGGGCGATGCCGTGTGTGTTGGCGTTGATGATGAGCCTATTGCCCTCGATCACCGGGGAGGAGCAGAAGCCCCAGGAGACGTTCACCGCGCCGTGGGTCTCCATCACGTTTACGTGCCAGATCAGCTTGCCGGTGGCGGCTTCAAGCGCGTGGAGGTCGCCGTTGCGGCCCAGTGTGTAGAGCTTGTCGCCATCGATCACCGGTGTGGAGCGTGGACCGGGAAAGTTGCCTGCCGGGGAGTCGTAGGCAAACTGCCAGACCGTGCTGCCATCGTCTTCTTTCAGGCAGGTGATAACGTCCTGACTGCTCTGATTGCCCAAGGTGTAAACCCATCCACGGTGTACGGTTACCGCGGACCAACCCGCGCCGACTTGAACCTCCCAGGCTTTGGTGAAATTGCTGTTCAGCGCCTCGGGGCGCCATGCGGTTTCCGCAGAGACACTGTTTCGATGCGGTCCACGCCATTTGCTCCAATCGTCGGCAAGTAATACTGATTGCACAAAGAGCAGCACCATTAACTGGATCATTAGCAGGTTTATTCTTCTCTTCATCTCTATCTTACTCCTTGGATAAATTTACAAAGTTAAGGTAAATTAAGCCCATGTCAATTCAAATCTTTTTGGGATTAAAGTCCTATTCCTGTGACCAGTGTCATTGGTGGCGGGATAAATGGACAGGCGGGGTAAAAGATGTCTGTTGAAACACCCGGCAAGCCCAGTCAGGTGGATTCCCAGTCGGATTTGTTTAGGCCTCAGTGTCATGGGTTTTCATACGAAAAATTCGTAGAAAAGTTCCTTGGGAAACCGAGAGACAACTTGTTGAAAAAGGGTGAATTAAGCAGGGGAGAAGTTTGAAAAACAGGAATCGAGAAGGCCCGCTGAAAAGCGGGCCCTGATGGGAATCTAAGGCTGTAGATTGACGCAGGCAATATTGCCGTAATTGCCCCGGACATAAATCTTATTCTGATGCAGCACGGGTTCTGTCCAGCAGAAGTTCCGGCGGTTCATCGGCAGATCGTTGGCAGGGGCCATCATGAGCACCTTGGTGCTGGCCTGTTCAGTGTATTTTTCCGGGGACAACTCGGCAATCACCAGATCGCCGTCTCCATCCAGAATCACTGCTTGATCTCCGGCCAGGACAAAGGCGCCGTAATCCCCCAGGTCTTCCTGCCATTTTAACTCGCCTGTAGACAGGTCAAAGCATTGCAGGGGCTGGGTGCGGCGTACATGGCCAAATCCATAGGCGTGATTGTCCTTGATCACCACATTCTGAAAGGCCCAGTCCATGATCACGCGGCTCTCCCAGATCATTGTCGGTTCGCCATCAGTCATTTGAAGCAGACAGGATTGTTTGCGATTCTGATCTCCTGTGAGGAGAACACGGTCGCCAATCACCTGCGGGTCGTTGCAGGTTTTCCATGCGTAGCTCCACTGACGCTTGCCGGTTTGAATGTCCACGGCGTGGATCTCCCGTTCACCGGAAAAGAGTCCCATGCGTTGACCTTTCCAGTCATAAAGAACAGGGGTAGCCAGACCAAAATTTTCTGCCTCGCTCTGCCAGATCACCGTGCCGGTTTTTTTGTTGAGCGCAGCCCCTGATTTTCCGGCATTCAGGTAAAGCACATCGCCTTCAACCACAGGAGAACCGGAAAAGCCCCAGCGATTGGCGGTGGAGAGGCCGGCGTCAATCAGGTTCAGTTTCCATGCTACGCGGCCATCAACCATATTCAGGGCAAAGAGATCGCCCTCCCAACTTAGATTGTAGATCAAACCGTCGTCAAGAGTGGGTGTGGTTCTGGGACCGGGCCAGGCACGGTCTGCACAGGGATAGGCGTAGTGCCAGAGTTCATCGCCTGTGACGGCATCCAAACAGTAAATAATGTCTTCATTGACTGTGTCGGCGCCTGCGATCACCCGTTGGTTGCCGCTGGTATAGAGCCGCCCGTCCGCTATAACGAGGGTGCCGTGGCCCATGCCCACATAGGTCTCCCAGAGCAGGTGGGGGGCACCCTTGAGGGCTTCGAGGTTGATCTGGGCATCATGGACAATGCCTTTACCCTCAGGGCCGCGAAAACGGGTCCAGTCCTGGGCATAATTCATTGTCGCCGTAAGAAGCAACACGGCGACAAAACCGATGTTGAAAAGTTGTCTATTCATTTTACTCCCTTTTTCATGGGGTGCTGACTCCGGCAATTACATTTTTCCGGCGACATCGTCCAGTCCCTTGGCAGAGGCCAGGGTTTTGGGGGTCAGACCGGCTTTGTTCTTTTTATCTGTGTCGGCCCCTTTCTCGATGAGGTGGCGGGCATTTTCGGGCCGCCAGAAGTCAATGGCCAGATGCAGTGGCGTATTTTTCTGTTTGTCCCTCGCCTCTAAATTGGCCCCGTGAGAGAGCAAGAGGTCGATGACTGCGGTGTTATTCCACGTGCCTGCGGCCAGATGCAAAGGGGTTGCACCCGATTTGTTTTTGGCAGAGACCTTCGCCCCTTTTTCAAGCAGCGCACTGACCAGGGTGATGTCATGCTTCAGGGCCGCCAGATGCAGTGCTGTATTGGCCGAGGCGTCCTTGCTGTCAATCTTTGTACCGGCCTCAAAAAGAATCATCGCGGTGGGGTGCTCATTGCGATAGAGGGCCTGATGCAAAGCCGTGGCTTTATTATGATTTTTAAGATTCGCATTGGCGTGATGCGCAAGCAGAAAGGAGACCGCCTCGGCATGGCCAAAGGCGGCGGCCAGATGCAGCGGCGTGTTGCCCTGTTTGTCCCGGCTGTTGACTTCCGTGCCGTTTTCCACCAGCATTTTAACGCCGTCCAGTTTCCCGTAGCGGGCCACGTCGTGCAGCAGTGTGCGGCCGTTGGGCGACGAATTGCCCAGTTTGCCACCGTGCGCCAACAGCAGATTGAGAAGTTCTTCCTGTCCATTGTATACGGCAATGCGCATCGGGGTTAATCCCTGGCTATCGGGTTGATTGGGATCGGAATCCTGTTTGAGCATGCGACTGGCCAGGTCGGTCAAGCCGCCTTTTGCCGCAGAATGGAGCAAGGTGCCGCCGGTTTCATTGAGGCTGGAAAGGTCGGCATTGTCTGCCACCAGTTGATTCAACAGTTTGACATGCCCGCCCTCGGCGGCCTGATGCAGGAGGCGCCGGCCGTTTCGGCCCGTGGAGGGTGTGCGCACACCATGGTCGACCAGGAAATCAACCATGGCTTTGTGACCGCCCTGAATGGCGGTTTGCAGCGGCAGCGCCTCCTGGCCGCCCTTGGCGTTTACATTGATGCCATCGTGATAAAGCAGCGCCACCGCTTCTACGTTGCCGGTCTGCACAGCCAGGTGGAAGGGGATGTGGCCCGAGGTGCTGGGCACGATGGGGTCGAGTCCTTTGGCAAGAAGTGCCTTGATGTTCTCCACATTGCCGCCGCGTGCCGCCGCGTGCAGGGCGGTTTCTCCTGCATTGTTGGTCAGCGTAACATCGGCACTGTGCTGGAGGAGCAGAGGCACCACATTGGCGTGATTGCCTGCGGCGGCTGCATAGAGCGGTGTACTGCCCTGTTGTGTGTCTTTGGCGTTTTTGTCCAGCCCGAGATCGATCAACCGCTCAATCACCGGTGCATGACCTCGCGCTGCGGCAAAATGCAGTAGCGTGCGGCCGTTCTGGTCTGTGATTGTCGGGTCTGCACCTTGCTCAATCAGAAAATTAAATGCTTCAATGTGCCCGTTGTAGGCGGCATAGACCAACGGGGTCTGCTGGGTGTTGTTCTCCAGATTGGGGTCGGCGTTGAGGGCAATGAATTGCCGCAGGGTTGCGACATGTCCATGCCATGCGGCAAAGTGCAGGGCCGTGGTGCCGCGTGCGTCGCCTTGCGTGACTTCCTCGGGATGGGCTTTGGCGTGGGCCTGAACCGCTTCCCACTGCTGTTGATTGACTTTCTCAATCAGCGATTGGGCCAGAACCGTTGAACTGCCGATCAATAGGACGGTCAGACCGACAAAAAAGGTGCGCCACCGGTGCATAAGAGTTCCTCCTTGTATAGGATGGCGTTGACTGGGAAAGAAAAGAAGCGGATACGAGGGCCGCCTGTTGTCTTTTTGACTGTGGCCTATGATAGCGTTGAAATTTGATTTTACACAGCAATTTGTGATGAGCGTCAATCCGAAGAGACGAGAGGCCGGTTAGCAGGGATAAAAAAAGGCCTGCAAAACTGCAGGCCTTTAGAGAACACGTTCTGAGAGGATTACCTGGAGACGTCGATACAGACCATTTCACCGGCGGTGTCCCGGACGTAGATTTTTCCCTCTGAGAGCACGGGAATGGTCCAGCACCACTCTTTCTGTGTGTCTGCCTTCTGGTCTTCATAGGCGGGGACGTTCAGCACCTGTGCCGAGGCCAGTCGATTAAAGCCTTCAGGCGTGGCGTCTGCAATGATGAGCTCACCCAGTCCGGTGATGATGATGAGTTTGTCGTTGGCCATGATATGGGCGCCATAGCGGCCCAGGTCTTCAGACCAGCGCTCTTCACCCGTTTTCAGGTTGACGCACTGCATGGGCTGTTTGCGGCGCACATGGGCAAAGCCATAGGCGTGGTCGTCTTTGACCACGGCTGTGGTGAAATGGGCCAGAAGATTTCTGCTGCCGGCCACTTCACGCAGCGTGTCTGCGCTCATGTCGATCAGCACACTCTTGTACTTCGATCCGCGCACCAGGCTGCCCATGAGGAAGAGGTGGTCATCATCAATCACCATGGGATCGGTGAAGCAGTGCCAGCGGTAGCTCCAGGCCACGCGCCCGGTCTGGGCCTCCACAGCGTAGAGTGAGTCGATGCCCACAATGGCCATGAGCGCCTTGCCGTGGTATTTGAACCGTCTGGGCGTGGCCAGGCCTGCCTGGGCATAGTCACTTTTCCAGACGGTTTTTCCGTTCTTCTTGTTGAAGGCGACACCGTGTTTGGCCACATTGATGATCACCAGATTCCCATCGATAACCGGTGAGGCGCTGATGCCCCAGCGGTGATTGCGCGTGAGAGAGTCTGCAATGACATCACGCTGCCAGATCAGTTTTCCGCTTTTTGCATTGAGGCAGAGCACCTTGCCGTTCCAGTTGACGGTGTAGAGTTTGTTGCCGTCAAGCACGGGCGTGGCGCGGGGGCCGATGAACATCGTCGGTTGGGCGTCAAAGGCATAGTCCCAGATGCGCTGGCCGGTTTTTGCGTTGAGGCAGAGCACTCTGTCCTGACAGAGGGTGTCGCCATCTGTCACTTTGAAGTCTGTGCCCATGGTGTAGAGTCGGTCTTTCTTGATCGCCACGGTTGAATGGCCAAAACCGACATCGGTTTTCCAGAGTATTTTGGGGGTTTTAAGGGCTTCGGGGTTCCATTTGGCTTTGCTGACTGTGCCATTGGCGTTGGGGCCCCGCCACGTGGTCCAGTCCTGGGCATGAAGGGCGAGTGTTGTAAAAAGGCCGATGAGGAGAATACACCGGGTCAGGGTTTTGGATCGCATGGGATTCCTTTCTGATAAGTGAGTGCATTTTGCCTGTTGCTGGTAATCATACGAATTGCCTCAAGCAAACCCTACAATAAAGGTGTCTTGGCGTTTGAACATACGAAGTGCAGGGCAAAAAGTTCAATCCGGCTCACTGTTTTTTCCGGCGCCTCTCGTTTGACATGTCAATGCAGACCAGCTCTCCCCAGGTATCACGTACATAGAGTCTGCCGCCGGTTAATACAGGAGGTGTCCAGCAGGTGCGCCTCTTCTGCTGGCCCAGCCTGAACGCGGAGAGGTCGTTCTTGTCATAGATGCTGGCCTCCCCCAGAAGTTGATATCCTGCGGGATCGGCTTTGATGAGTTTAATCTGGCCCTCGCCGTTGATGGCAATGAGTTTGTCGCCGGCGAGCATGAGTGAGCCCCAGTGCCCGATCAACTGCTGCCAGGTTTGCATCCCGGTCTCGATGTCGACGCAGTTGAGGATGAATTGCCCCGATTTTTTCTGCGTGCGTGTGTATGCATAGCCATTGTGAATGATAATGGGGGTGAAGGCGTATTGCGATCTGTCACTGGCCCACACGGTTTTCGGGCTTCCCTGGGAAAAATCGATGACCCGCGTGCCCTGGCCGCGGTATTTGCAGCCGTTGATATAGGCCCGCTCTCCATAGAAGACGGGATCGGCATCACTCTGCCAGGCGAGGGCCCATTGCCTGGCGCCTGTGCTTTGGTCCAGTGCGTAGAGTGAATCATAGGTTTGAATGGCGATCAAGGGGCGGCCATGAGAGAGAAAACGCACTGGCGTGGCGTGACCGGGCTCTCCGTTGCCGTTGTGCCAGAGCGTCTGCCCGCTCTGTTTGTCCAGGCAGAGGCCTGCACGTCCGGCATTGATAAAGAGTTGATGGTTTACAATGAGAATCGATGAGCAGATGCCCCAGGGATTGAACATGGTCAGCCTCTCGGCGTGCAGCCTGCGTTGCCAGTACTGTGTACCATTCTCCGGATTCAAAGCGCGGACTGTGCCGTCTCGCTGGAGCATGTAGAGCCTGCCGCCTTCCAGAGTGGGTGTGGAACCGGGGCCGTAGTATTGAAATTGCCGGGAGATGAAGTCCTTGGTCCAAATGACTTGACCGGTGTGTCTGTTCAGGCAGGAGAGGCGCTCTACGGCGGTAGAGTCGTCTGAGCGGGCGTCGTCGAGTCCCAGTGTGTAGAGCCTGTGCCCGGTGATCGATGCAGCGGCGTGGCCCGTGCCGACCTGAGCGCGCCAGAGCACACGGGCACCGTCGGACAGGGCTTCCGGAGACCAGTGAGGATCGTCTGAATGCCAGTTGTCGTTGGGACCGCGCCACTGCGGCCAGTCCTGGGCGGCAAGGTTCAGGGTGGAGAGGAAGAGGCACGACAGGGTGATGAGAAGAAGACACATAGGGGCTCCAATCGTAAGGGAATAGGGATGATCGTACGTCAATAAGGCTGTGCCGGTTTCGGAGCCGCTTTATTGACGTGGCAGTCGTCAAGGATCTTTCAAAGGGATACGGGCAACCGGTGATTCGGCGTTTACGGGTTCACGCCTCCACTCCGATCTAACCAGAGCCGGTTGCAGGGCAAATCCGGGAAGCGGTGAGAAGAGAGCATCGAACGCCCATGATCGGATGCCATCTTTCACTGATGTACCGTTTTGAGAGAGGTATTGTCAAAATCAATGCATACAAGGCGTCCGTCAGAGCGCCGGATAAAGGCGCAGTGCCGGGCAAAGACCGGGGCGGTCCAGCATCGGTTCTTCCGCGAGGTCTCCACGGCCTGAAAGGAGAAGTCGTCCCGGCAGCCAGTGGAGTCGGCCTGCATGACGGTGAGACGGCCCCACTGGTTGAGCACCATCAGCCTGTCATTGATCTGAATCACCGCGCAATGGCCGGTATCCCGTGTCCAAAGCACTTTGCCGGTGTTGAAGTCGACGCATTTCAGAAAGGCGGTGGTCCGGCGTGTGTCGCCGTGGGGGGCAAAGAGAAGGCCGTTGTTGTAGAGGGCGGTGCCAAATTCAGTGCGAATCTCCCGGTCAAACCACAGCGTGGCCGGTTGACCGCTGGAAAAGTCGATAACCGCACCGCCTTTGCGGTATCCCGAGGAGATGAAGACGCGTTGACCGACAATCACCGGGTCCACCTCGGCAGCCCCGTCGTTATTGACGTAGGGCCAGGGGTGTTGCCAGTATTTCTTTCCGCTGCGGAGGTCTCTTGAGACCAACTGTTCTCTGGCAAAGAGCATGACGGCTTTCCTGCCCCGGTATTCATAAATCACCGGTGTGGAGAAGCTGGCCTTGCCCTCCGGGCTGGCCCAGACCTTTCGTCCGCTCTCCTTGTGAAGCACCAGGCCGCTCTCTCTGGCGTTGAGGATGAGGGATTCTCCTTCAATCACAGGAGATCCGCTGAACCCATACTTGGGCCGTGTTGCCTTAAAATCTTTTGTCAGATGTTTTTTCCAGAGCAGCTTGCCCGTCTCTGCGTGTAAACAGAACAATTGGCCCTGATGGGAGAGTGTGTAGAGCCTGTGGTCGCTGTACGCCGGTGTGGCGCGCGGGCCTTTGTAGCAGGTGAAACAGCCGTTGGGAACGGGGCAGGTGTATGCGTACTCCCATTGAACACTCCCGTCATCAACGCTCAGGCAACGGACGACATCCGTTGTGCTGTCCACACTGCCATGGGCGTAGATCGAACTGCCCACGACGATCACGCTGCCGTATCCTGCGCCGATATCGACGCTCCAGCGCAGCTTGGGTGATGCGTTGAGTGCGCCGGGATTCCATCGGGCAGCCGCTGTTTTGCCATTGCCGCCGGGACCGCGCCAACGGGGCCAGTCCTGCGCCTGGAGGGCGTGAATCCCAAGGAAGAGGAGGCAAAACAGTGTATGTGTCCATTTTTTCATGAATCACTTCTCTGGCGAATTAGTCCACGGCTAGGCAGAACAGCTGCCCCTTGGTGGTTCTCACGTAGATCCGTCCGTTGGCCCAGACCGGATGCGTCCAGATCACCTCTTCGGACACGCCGGGTTTGAAGGGGGGGAGCTGGACAAAGCGTTCTCTGAACACAGGCTTGAAGCCCTCCGGTGTGGCCGGGGCGATGATGAGCTCACCGTCGCCGGTGATCATGATGAGTTGATCGCCGGCCAGTGTCAGGGCGCCCCAGTCGCCCAGGGGTTCTGCCCATTTGAGCATGCCGGTGCGGGTATCAATACACTGAAAGGTCTGCTTGCGCTGCTGAGAGTGCGGGGCATAGCCATAGTGGCCTTTCAGTGTCAGCGTCTGCCAGGAGCTGGTCTTGGTGGTGCTGCTCTCCCACACTACTTTGGGCCCCTGGTCGGTGAGTTTGAGCAGTTCGCAGCCCGGGCGAAAGCTGGTGACCAGCATCACATCGCCCATGATAATGGGATCTGTATAGGTCTCGTCATTTTTCTCCCGTGACCAGATGACCTGGCCCGATGCGGGATTGACAACGTAGAGCATGGCTTTGCCCATGAGGGCCATCTGCCGCTGATCTTTGTAATTGAAGAACACCGGCGAGCCGTGGCCGGCTTTCTCCGCCGGACTCTTCCATTTGACGCTGCCAGTGCGTTTCTCAAGCGCCAGCCCCCATTGGCCGGCATTGAGGTAGAGATGCGCTCCTTCCACAATAGGTGAACCGGCGAAGCCCCAGGCGGGCACCAGGGAAAAGCCTTCGTCCACCAGTTGGCGCTGCCAGATGATGGCACCAGTCCCGGCATTCAGGCAGAAGAGGTCACCCATGCGGCTCAATGTGTAGAGCCTGCCTCCGTCGAGGAAGGGTGTGGCGTTGGGACCGGACCATCGCTTGGACGGGCAGGGGTAGCGGTGGCGCCAGAGGACTGTGCCGCTTGTTGCGTCGAGGCAGGCCACTTCGTCCTGAAATGTGGTGTCTGCCCCCTGAATGATGCGTTTGTTCCCAAAGGTGTAGACCTTTGCATCACGAACCAGCACCGTGGAACTGCCTGCACCCACGCGGGCTGTCCATTGTGTGGTGACCCGCGACTCTTCGTTCACAACAATCGGTGTGCTGTGATTCTGCCCGCCGGCTCCGCGCCAGCGTGTCCAGTTCTGTGCGGGGACGGTCTGGCTGCAGAGCAGCAGGAAAAGTATCGCTATGCCTTTATTGTAATTCATCGACATCCTCCCATGAGAAGCAGCCGGAGGCTGCGCTTGAGCCTCCAGCCTGATGGCTGGCGCTATTTCATGTTGAGGCAGACCAATGCCCCAAAGGTGTTTCGCACGTAGAGCTGGCCGTTGGCCAGAACGGGCATGGTCCAGCAGACATTGGGCTCACCTCTGGGGTATTTCTGCCAGTCACCCAGATCCCAGAGCGTTGTTTCAGAGAGGACTTCATGGCCCTCAGGCGAAGCTTTGAGCACGCTGAGATGGCCCACGCCGTCGATCAGTATCAGCTTGTCCCCGGCCCCCAGTAAGGCGCCCCAATGGGGCATGGGCGTGCTCCATTTGACTTCACCGGTGTCGAGATGGATGCAGTGCAGATGGAAGTTGCGTCTCACCATGCAGAATCCATAGGCGTATCCATCCATAACGATGAAGTTGTTCCAGGTATAGCCGCGGAGACGTTTTTTCTGCCATACGGTGTCCACCGTGGCGCCGTTGACCTGAAAATAACCCAGCCCCGATTCACTGGTGGGGTTGAAGAAACGGTTGCCGAAAAACTGGGGATCTGTGTAGGAGAACCAGGATTGAGACCAGAGGGGCCGCCCCGTCTGGGCATGCACACCGGTGATGATCTTATTGCCGTTGATCACAATCTGGTCTCTGCCGTCTCTGTGCCAGAGCACAGGCGTGGCCAGTCCGCACTTTTCCGGGGCGCTTTTCCAGATCACATCGCCTGTGGCTTTGTCCAATGCAACGCCGGACTGTCCCGCGTTGACCACGGCCAGGTTGTCATGAATCAGCACGGAACCGCTGAACCCCCAGTTGGGCTTTTCTGACAACCCCTCGGTGAGGAGATTGCGGTGCCAGATCACTTTCCCTGTCGATGCATTGAGGCAGTGCACATCACCTTCACGGCCTATGGTGTAGAGCCGGTTTCCATTTAGCACCGGTGTGGCACCGGGGCCGGGCCAGGTCTCCAGGGGGCTTTCATACTGGAAACGCCAGATCTCCTTGCCGGTGCGGCTGTCCAGACAGAGCACGGCATCGTAGTAGGTGGTATCAGAGGCGGTGCGGGTGACGGCTTCGCCCATGGTGTAGAGGCGTGGCCCCTTAACGGTGACAGCGGAGTGGCCGCGACCGACCTCGGCCTTCCAGAGAATGTCGGGCGTGTTCAGCGCCTGGGCGTTCCAGCCTTTTTCCAGCGAAATACCATTGGCGTTGGGGCCGCGCCATGTGGTCCAGTCATCTGCATGAACAGCGGTTAAGGTGGTCAGCAGAAATAACAGGGAGAAGGATTTTAGCATACGCATGATGAATGTCCTCATTATGGCTGTTCAATTCCAGGTCGCAAGGACGCAGAATCGCTCGTGTTGCGTCGTGAACCGCGTGCCGTTTCCATGGCGGTCGCGCCGTTGTGTCGCGTTCTGCTTGAAATAAAGGGGCGTACACCCCAAACAAATTCAGAGAAATTCTAGGAGGCCATCTGAATACAGACAAGGTGTCCATAACTATTTCGAATAAAGAGTTTCCCACCCGCCAGTACCGGGGGCGCCCAACAGCGATTCACCCGTGAGCGCCGGACCCCTGTGTCGTCGGGCTCGGGCAGAATCTGTGCAGAAGCCAGCTCGGCGTAGCCCATCGTATTGGCTCTTGAGATGGTGACTTTGCCCCGTTCACCCAGGTGGATCAAGCGGCCGGCTGCGGCGGTGATCGGTCCAAAGGGGGCAGGCGTTTCCCAGAGTAAGTCGCCTGAATTGAGATTGATGCAGCGCAGTGTGGTGCCTTTTCTGCCGTAATTGCCGTGCACGCCGTAGAGGTGTTGATCGATTAACACACAATTATGAAAGTGATTGGCGATATTTTGATTCTCCCAGATGATTCTGGGTTCTGAGGCACTGATGTCCACCAAGGCTGCGCCCTTGCCGTGTCCGGTTGAAATGAAGAGTGTGCCCCCCAAAATGATGGGGTCCACGGTGTTCTCACCATATTTGGTCGCCCAGGGCATAGACCAATTGACTGCGCCTGTGGCCGGATTCACATCGAACAGGGTTTCCCGGCCCAGTATAGAGACATGGTCGGCGCCGTTTAGCGTATAGAGCACCGGCGAGGCGAAGCCGCCTTTGGCATTTCCGCTGTGCCAGATCACCTGACCGGTTTTTTTATTCAGCGCCACACCACTGGCCCCGGCATTGAAGATAACCCGGTCTCTGTAGATCAATGGAGAGCCGGAGATGCCGCAATCAGGGTCAACGGCTTTTTCTTCGGCTGCCAGGTCACGCTGCCAGATCAACCGTCCCGTTTTGGCGTTGAGGCAGAGCGCCTTGCCCGTGCGGCTGATGGTGTATACTTTATCCTCATCGAGTGTGGGTGTCACCCTTGGGCCGGGCCAGCCCCCCCGTTTGTTGGGATAGGTGTAGCGCCAGAGCTCTTTGCCTGAGTCGGTATTGAGGCAGTAGACCACATCCTGCGCCTGGTCTTCCTCGCCGATACTGCCCATGGTGTAGAGCCGGTTCCCGCTGATTGAAAATGAGGAATAGCCCGTGCCGAGTTCTGCTTCCCAGAGTTGGTTCTGCTGCTGAAGGGCCTCCGGTCTCCATGCGGATTCTGTGGAAATACCGTTGTTTTCCGCACCGCGCCAGCGCGGCCAGTCCTGAGCGTGCAGTTGCGTCATATTTTGAATGTTCAACAGAACAAGGGTGGTGAGAAGCATTCGTATTGTCATGGTTTCAGTCCTCATTCAAACGTCAATGCGGCCCCTGGCGGGGCCGCATCAAGATGCTTATTTCATGTTTACACAGACCAGTTCACCCCAGTTGTTCCGGGCAAAGATCTGACCGTCCAGGAGCACAGGCTGTGTCCAGCAGTGGCACTGATATTCATTCTGAACGCCGGTGTTGCTGGCCATTTTCATCACTGAGGCTTCGGAGTGCAGCTTGAAGCCTTCGGGACTGGCGTCGGCAATGCGGATGTGACCGTGTCCAGTGAGAATGATCAGTTTGTCTCCGGCGGCCATGGTCGAACCCCATTCGCCCATGGCTTCACGCCACTTTGTCTCTCCGGTAAAAATATCGATGCATTGCAGCCCGGCGCGTCGGCCCTGGCGATAGAATCCATAGGCGTGGCCGTTCACAATGACAAAATTTTGCCATGCCATAAAACGTGCCTGCCGGCTGGTCATTATCTCTTCATGCTGCAGGCCGGTGAGCTTCAGTGTGCGTGAGCCGCCGCCCGATGCCATGAAGAGATGGCCGTCGATGAGAATCGGATCGATATCGGTGTTATAGAAGGGATATTGCGTCTGCTCTGCGCCGGTTTTGGCGTCTAAAATGACAAAATTCTGTCCCACGGCCATACCGACCACGGTTTTTCCGTCGGCTTCAAAGGCCAGAGGCGTAGGCAATGTGGGTGTGCCTTCACCATTGTGCCAGACCACAGCGCCTGTCGTACGGTTAAATGCCACGCCGCTCTGGCCCGCAGCCAGAATCACGAGTTCGTCCACCACCACGGGCGAGGCGCAGAATCCCCAGTCGGGTCTGGCTGAGATGCCTTCGTCCACCAGGTGATGCATCCACTTGACGCGGCCATCTTCAGTATCAAAGGCGTAGAACTGGCCCTCCCACCCAAGGGTATAGAGAGTGCCGTTGTTGACGGTAGGTGTCGCCCGGGGGCCCGGCCAGGTGCGGTTGTCGCTGGGGTAGGTGTAGCTCCAGTGTTTTTTTCCCGTTTTCCGGTCCAGACAGACCACTTCGTCCACCCAGGTGGAGTCGGTGCCGCGAACGCGCAGCTTGCTGCCCATGGAAAAGACCTTGCCATCGGCAATGACAATGCCGGCGTGTCCTTTTCCAATCTCCGCTTTCCAGAGTATGTCGGGCATACCGGAGAGGGCATTGGGGTTCCAGGCGGTTTCGTGGGAGACGCCGGTGTTGTGCGGACCGCGCCATTTGGGCCAGTCTGACGCCTGTACAGCGCAGCTTAGCGCGATGATCATCAACAATGCGATTACTTTTCGCATAAAATTCTCCTTAGCAATCTTTGGGTTTATTTCAGCTGACTTGCCAGCGCAGTCCAGCCATAGGCCTCGGCCAATTGTGCGGCGGTTTTGTCTTCGGCGTCGCGTAGCGTCTTGTCGGCCCCTTTTTTGAGCAGCGCATTCACACAATTGGCCATACCTGAAGCGGCGGCCAGATGCAGGGGGGTACGTGCCGATTGGCCCCGGCTGTTAACCTGTGCCCCTGCCTGAATCAGCACCAGGGCATTGGCTTCACGGTGGTAGGCGATGGCCGTGTGCAGCGGCGTGTTTTTATGGCTGTCCTTGTCATCAAGCTTGGCTTTGGCTTTGAGCAGGTCTTTGACCACGCTTTCATTCCGGAGACCCTGCGCGGCCAGGTGCAGCGGCGTTTGCCCCGATTTATTATTTTGCTTGACGTTGCCCCCCTGCTTGATCAGGCGCTGAACAGTGGTTTGCATTTGATAACGGGCAGCCAGGTGTAGCGGGGTGTTGCCCTGGCTGTCTTTGGCTTTGATATTGGCCCCTTTGTCCATTAATAGATTGGAAATGGGTTCACTGCCCAGGGTGAGAGCTAAATGTAGCGGGGGCCAGCCCTGCGCATCTTTCTCTTCACTGCTGACGCCGGCGGCGAGCAGGGCCTCCACCGAAGCCGGTTTGTTTTCTGCGATCGCCAAATGCAATGGGGTCTGGCCTTTTCTATCCCTGTCCGTGGGGTTGATTCCTTTTGAGATGAGATAGGCGATGGTTTCACTGTTGCCCCCCATAGTGGCAGCGTGCAGTACGGTGTTGCCTTTGGGATCATTGAGCTTGAGGTTGGCTTTGTGTTTGATGAGTGAACGCACCAGAGGCGTACTGCCCTTTTCTGCGGCATGGAAAAGCGCACTCCGGCCGTAGCGGTTTATAGCATTGGGGTCAAATCCATTGGCCAGCAAATGGGCAGCGCAGGTTGTGCAGCCCCCCTGGGCGGCAGAGTGAAGCAAGGTCCCCGCGTTTTCATTGCGCGATTGAATATCGACACCCTTTTTTATCATGGCCATGACCAATGATTCACAGCCGCTCTGAGCGGCGTCATGCAAAAGCGCCGTATCGTCTGGAATGTCTATGCCCTTTTCCACCAGCACGGCCACCAGATCGTTGTGACCCAGTCGGACAGGGATAGGCAGCGCAGAGGCGCCCTGTTCATCCTTAATATTGACATCGGCGCCCATGTTGATGAGCCTGCGGGCTATTTCCGCCTGGCCGGTGGCCACAGCAATGAAGAGCGGCGCGGCCTGGCGTTCATTCTTCGGGCTGATGGCGACGCCCTGATCGAGTAGCCAGTTTGCCAGTGGAATTGAACCTGACTGAATGGCAAATACCAGTGGGCTACGACCATGATTGTCCTGGAGATCAAGGGGTTGCCCCTGGCTGGAGAGGTATTGTACAACCTCCATCGCGCCACGGCGTGATCCATAATGGATGGCCAGCATGCCGGTGTTGTTGGGCGTTTTCAGGTCTGCGCCCAGGGACACCAGGTGGCGAAGCATCTCCATCTGCACGGCATCGGCCGCCCAGTTGATTGGCATATCACCATCCGCATCTTTGACGTGAATATCTACGCCGCGCTCCACAAGCAACTTCAGAATATTCATGTGTCCAAAATTGACGGCCCAATGAATGGGCCGGCACTGCCTGTCATCCCCGCGGTTCAGCAGCGTGGCATCGGCATCGAGCATGGTTTTGAAGGTATTGATATTGCCTTCACGAATGGCACCCACCCAGTCCTGGGCAAAGCCGCTGGAAATGAACAGCAGCAAGAGTGCAACGACGATCAATTTGTTCCCGGTTTTCATTGATCCTCCTACTATTTAAAAGATGATGGCGGGTCAGCGTTGCATGGCAATGCAGACCAGGTTACCATCGGAATTTCGTATATAGAGCCGGCCGTTGGCCAGCACAGGATAGGTCCAGCAGTAACAGTGTCGGCGGTTCTGGCGCTGGCCGTTGTCGGCCATGGCAATCAGTCTGGCCCGGCTGATGGGCGTAAATCCCTTGGGGCTGGCTTGAGCGATAATTGTCTCCCCGTCACCGGTTTGAATGATGAGCTTGTCGCCAGCGGCCGTGGAGGCGCCCCACATCTCAAAGGTTTGCTGCCATTTCAATGTGCCGTCGCTCAGGTCGATACAGTTGAATACCTGTTTGCGATTGTCCCAGTCGCAGGCGCCGAAGCCGTAATAATGGCCATTGATGACGGCGCCGGACTGAAACTGAAAGCTGAGGTCTTTATTCTGCCAGATCAACTTGGGCCTTGCGGATTCGGTGTCGTAGAGGCGCAGTGTCTGTCCTGTGAAGAGCAGTCGGTTCTTCAGCACCACGGGATCGGCGTCGCCCCAGCCCACGGAGTTTGCCCAGACTATTTCTCCGTTGTCAGGATTAATGGCTTGCAGTTTCCGCTTTGTATTGATGAGTGCCAGTGTCCGGTCGTGAGACTTCATGAGCACCGGTGTGGCGTACCCGCAATCTGTTTTCTGGCTGTTCCAGAGGAGTTGGCCGGTGTTTTTATTGAATGCCATACCGTGTTTGTTGATGTTGAGCAGCAGCTTGTCGCCAGCAATGACTGGGGAGGTGGAGAACCCCCAGTGGTGTTTTTTGGCCAGGGAGTCGTTGACAATGTGACGGGACCAGCGCAGGTGGCCTGTGGCGGCGTTGAGGCAGAGGAGATGGCCTTCCCTGCTCAGCGTGTAGAGCCTGTCGCCGTTGATGACGGGCGTGCTGCCCGGACCAGGGTCTTCACCGCCGTCTGAACAGGCGTAGCGGTGCTGCCAGCGAATATTCCCTGTGCCTGCATCCAGGCAGTAGATTACATCGGTCTCTATGCCGGAAATCCGCCGGTTTCCCATGGTATAGACCGCTTCGCCTTGAACAGCCACGGCAGAGTGGCCGAATCCCAACTCAGTTGTCCAGAGTATATTGTCGGCCCGCAAGGCTTTGGCGTTCCAGTTCTGCTCAAGGCTGACGCCGTTGGCGTGAGGACCGCGCCATTGGGTCCAGTCATCGCCCTGGGCCGTGCCTGCCAGACTCGCGGCGAGCAAGAGTAAGAAGAGGCTATTTTTCATGCTGGCATCCCTCCATCTATGGTAAAATTCTATCCATTCATGACGATTGTCCCTCTGGCGCTTAAACTATAGAAGAGGCGGGAAGGACAACAGGCATTTGTGACGGATTTCTGTATGCCGGGGTGAAAGAGCTGAAAATGGGGATAACCTAGGGATGGGGTCTGGAAATTCAGATGCGGTGGCGCAGGGTGGGAAGCAGCAGCAGCGTGGTGTAGCGCAGCAGAGCGGATGCGATGAGAATGAGCCCAAAGCAGGGTAGGAGAAGGGCATGTCCGCTTGATTTTGTCCGGTGTTTTTTCATGAAATGGTAAAAGCCCTGATGTGATTTCCAGATGGAGAGTGCCCGGGCGTTGTAGACAGAGCCCCCTTTGATATGTCTGACTTTTGCCTTGGGGAAAAAGTGTATGGGCCATTGGGCGGCCCTGAGTCTGAAACACCAATCCACATCGTTAAAAAAGAGCGGGAAGCGTGTATCCATGGGGCCGACGGCATCCAGCGCCTGGCGGCGGATCAAGAGGCATGAGGCTTCAGGTTGTTCCACGTCGGCCTTTTCCGTGTGGTCAAAGTCAGGCATTTTCCAGTGAGGTTTTACATGTCCGGGGAGGAGGCGGGGAAGACCGCTGATCTCGAGCCAGGCATCGCCCCAGCCTGGGAAACGACGGCAGGAGGGTTGGATCTGTCCATCCACAGTGCGTAGCTGCGGGGCCACCACGCCCACTCCAGGGTGCGTGTGTAAATAATCGGCCAGGCTATCGACGGCACTGGGGAGGAGCTGAACATCCGGGCCGACCAGGAGAATGTAATCGCCTGTGCTGATAGTCAGCCCTTGGTTGACGGCTTTTGCGTAATATCGGTTACGCATATTATAAATGGGGGTGATGCGGCCCGGCCTGTCATGCGCGGGCTGCGCCCAGGCTTTGAGCAGCTCTGGGGTGCGGTCTGTAGAGTGGTTGTCAATAACGGTGACTTGAAGCCCCGGCCAGTGCCAGGGCAGTGCTTGCAAGGTCTTTTCCAGTGTGCCGGCACTCTGAAAGGTCACAATGATAACGGAGAGAGTAGGGCGCTCGGGGAGATCTTGCAACGGTTTAGGCTTCATCTAATTTTTTCTGCAACTCATTAATTTTATTCAAGTATATTTTTTCGTTAGGCTGCTTTTCAAGCAGTGTTTCATACACTTTGATGGCCTTGGCGTATTGGCCCTGGGCCGTGTAGATCTCGCCAAGTGTGGGGCTGATGATATTGGGTTTTCCTGTCTCTTCAAAGGGCAGCGCCTCAACACTGTCTTCAAATAATGCCGGAGCGGTTGGTGCGGCCTCTGCTGGGGGTGTTTCGTTGAAGAGTGGATTTCGGCTCAGTGTCTCCTCGGTCATGTCCAATTCAAAGTCAGCCTCTTTGAAAAGTGCTTTTTCCTGGCTGTTTTGAAGGGTCTCTGACGCGTCAGCGAGATTATTTTCCTCTAGAGACCAGTTGTTATCAGCGTGACCGGCTGCACTTTCATTGGTTGCCTCTGTATCGGTCGGGCTTTCTGGTGCGGCGCCTTCTGGCCAGGCTAAGTTATTCAGAAAATCGTCAATGTCCTGTGCCGGTTTATCATCGGCGGTCTTGGGGCCTTCAGTCGTGGCTGCTTTTGTTGCTTCTGTGTCGGCCGGATTTTCGGGGGCAGCGCCTTCGGGCCAGGCCAGGTTATTCAGAATATCGTCAATGTCTTGCGCCGGTTCTGGGGTAATGCCGCTCGTTTCAGAGGGGAGGTCAATATCGGCGCGATTGTCCGGCGCAAGGTCACTGGTATAACGTAATTGATGGGCTTCAACCGCATCAGCCAGATTCGCTGGGTCCGCCTGGGTTTCGGTTGATGCACCCAGGGGCGGCGCGTCTTCAGGCCAGTCTAATGTACTGAGCAGCTTGTCGTGACGGCCGCTGGGTTCGGTTGGCTCAACCACCGTGTCTTCCGCGTGGGTCTGTCTGGGCAGTGCATCTGAGGCAATGTCATCGGCGGCTTCCGCCATTGCCGCTTCATCGGCCAATGGGGCACTGTTATCGTGCTGCAGTGTGGCCCCGCCGGCCAGATTCGGCACATCGTCCAAAGAGATGTCCTCTTCAAGCCAGGCGCTTCCCGGCGCGGTTTCTGTTGGCGTATCGCTGTCCAGGGTTGACGCTCTGTCTTCGGGCACAGGTTCGAGGGAGGAGAGGTCATTCAGCTCTTCTTCCCACTGTTCTGCAGGCTCTTTTTCTACTGCTGTCTCTTCATTCAGGCCATCCCAGCCGATTTCGTGGCTTGCAAACGCGCCCAGTGGTTCTTCTTCATCCACGATGCTGCCGAGCATATCTCTGGCCTCCATTTCCAGAGGATCGATACGGAGCAGATCTCTGTAGTGAACGGCGGCCTTGTTTTCCCAGCCGTCTCTGGCCATGATATCACCCAGCAGTTTGTGGGCACTGAGGTATTGCCTGTCGTGTGTGAGTATTGTTTTCAGGGCGCTTTCAGCTTTGTCGGGCTGGCTGGATGCCATATGGGCTTTTGCCAGAACAAAGTAGCCGGAGACATAGGCCGTGTGGTGCTTCAGGCCTTCGTCGCAGGTATAGATGGCGTCTTCAATGCGTCCCGCTCTCAGGTAGAGATCAGCCAGATGGGCGAAGAGAAGCGATTTGGGGTTGTCTCGCAGTCGAGATTCGAGTTCATTGATTGTTATTTTCCCGCTCATGGGAACACCATCCTGATTTTGTTGAGTATCGCTTTTTACGCAAACGTTCTCTCGACATTGTGTGTTGATTCTCATCGCGTGTCAGAGATCTTATAAAGTATTGTTTTCAGACGTTTGGTGCAAGTTTTTTTTACCAGCCTGACACCGTGCGATTGATGATTTCAGCGGCCAGTTTATCGACGGCTTCAGCAATGGCATCGTCGCGGGATGTGCCGCTTTGATCGTAACGGCCCCATTGCGACCAGGTCTCTTCCCATAGGTTTTTTCGCTTTTTTACATCCTCAAAAATGACCTTCACTTCAATGGTCAGGCGGAAGTCCGACGCCGTTTCATTTCTGTCATAGGCATCGGCAGAGTCGATGATGCGGAGAATTGTGCCCTGAATCAGCGCGTCGGCCTGACGCTGGCCGGCAATTTTCAGGGAGTTGTCCTGGGTGATTGCCGTGATGATGCCGTCTGTGATTTTTTGATCGATGCCGAACTCAGCCGTATGATCGACAAAAAGCGGAACGGCCACTGTTTTGATATGAGACGGCAGCGTGGAGCCGGAGAAAGAGTAGACGCCGCATCCTGAAAACAGGAGGATCATAAGTATAGGCAGTGATTTATAGATTTTCAAGGTCGTACTCCTTGAGCTTTCTGTAGAGTGTGCGTTCCCCCAGCCCCAATGCCTGAGCGGCCTTTCGACGGCTGCCGTGGTGTTCGTGCAGAGCGCGTTCGATCAGTTGCTTCTCCACGGTTTTCAGATCCAGGGGCAGGTCATCGATTGAAACAGTTTCAATGGCTTGTTGCATGCCGGTCTGTGGCTGGGTCAACAACATATTCCGGATGTCTTCTACGGCCATGCGTAGATCAATCAGGGCGCGGTAGATCAGTTCGCGCTCAGCCTGGTCGGTGGTTTTATTGAGAGGAATGGGCAGGTTGCGTGGGGTTTCAGGTGTGGCACCCATGTGACGTTCCAGCGTGTTTAAGTCGATGCGGTGGCCCTTTTCCAGCACAATCAGCCGTTCGACGAGGTTGCGCAGCTCACGTACGTTGCCGGGCCAGGCGTAGTGTGTCATCCAGTGAAGGGCGTCTTCGTCAAAACCCTCAAAATGGATGTGATTTTCATGGGCCGTGCTGCGCGCAAAATGGCCGGCCAGGAGCATGATGTCCTCACCGCGATGACGCAGCGGGGGCACTTGAATGGTCACGGCGTTGAGCCTGAAGAAGAGGTCGTTGCGGAATTCATTGCGTTCTACAGCCCGGGAGAGGTCGCGGTTGGTGGCCGCCAGCACCCGGACATCCACACGGATGGGTTGTGTGCCACCGACGCGCATAAATTCCTTTGCCTCCAGCACACGCAGCAGCTTGACCTGTGTGCTCATTGGCATCTCGCCAATTTCGTCGAGGAAGAGTGTGCCGCCGTGCGCCGCCTCAAAGTAGCCCTTGCGACGCTCGCCTGCGCCGGTGAACGAGCCCTTCTCATGGCCAAAGAGTTCACTCTCAAGAATGCCCTCTGGAATGGCGCCGCAGTTGACGTTGATCAGCGGTGCCTCACGCCTGGGGCTGAGACTGTGTACGGCCCGGGCCACCATCTCTTTGCCCGTACCGCTCTCGCCCGTGATGAGCACAGTGATATTGGTGGGGGCCACCTGGCGGATGGATTCCATCATTTGTGTGAACGGGGCGGAACGCCCCTCCATGCCCAGGTTGCCGATTGCTGAGGATGTGGCCATCGATCGCCTCAAGGATTCGTGTTCAACATGACAGGCAGACGCCGTCATGCGCGGTGATGATCTCTACTGCCGCATCATGTGCCGGCAATAGGGGGAACGAGGTGGAAATGTGCGTGTACACCAGTTGTTTAATGTTGTGCTGCCGCGCAAAACTCAGTGCTGTCTCCGGGGCGACGTGTGCCGCCTCAGAGAGAAAGAGCGTGACGCCATTGGCGGCTCCATGGAGGTGGGCCAGATCCGCCACATCCGATGAGTAGAGCAGGCGCCCGCCGCTGTTTTCGTCCATCCGCAGTGAGAAACTCTGGGGACTGCTGCCGTCTTTGGGCAGATGCGTGTTGGCCAGGGCGGTGAACTGTAGATCGGATCGTTTAACAACAATGCCGCTGTACAGCGCCTCGGTTTTGATGGTAAAAGGCCAGGACGCCGGGTTCAGTTGAAACCAGCGCAGCATCTCCGGCCAGACGGCCAGGGCCGGTGCGGGCATGTGTATCTCCAGCGGCCGGGAGCGCCCCGCCAGTTTGATGGCCTGCAGGAGAAAGAAGAGGCCGCTGACGTGATCGGGGTGCGTGTGCGTGATGAGCACGCCGTCGAGGCGGTGCAGGTCAAGTTTAAGGCTGAGCACCTGTTTCAGTACGCCGTCTCCAGCATCGATGAGCCACGTCGCCTCTCTGCTTTCCAACCAATAGGCCGAGGCATTGCGCATGGCGTCGCCCCGGCCGGAACCCGATCCCAGAACGGTGATTTTCACTTCAGTTTGGCCTTGAAGAAATCCACGGTGTTGTTCAGTCCCTCTTCGAGCATCACCTGGGGCGTCCAGCCCAGAACCGTTTTGGCCTTGTCATAGGCAATCACTGAACGGCGCTGCTCACCGGGCATGCCGGGACCGTGTTTCTCTTCGGCGTGTCCGCCGGTGGCTGCGTTGAGAATGTTGAAGAGCGCATTGACGTCGTTTTCAATGGACGTGCCGACATTGAATATGTCGTTTTGGGGATGTTCCAGGGCCAGCAGGTTGGCTCGGGCCACATCACCGACATAGACATAGTCACGGGTCTGGCCGCCGTCGCCGTTGATCACGGGCTGTTCACCGGCCAGCAACCTGCTGGTGAAGATAGCCACCACACCGGCTTCACCGTGGGGGCTTTGACGCGGGCCGTAGACGTTGGCGTAGCGCGTAATGGCGTATTTGAGACCGTACTGCTCAGCGTAGAAGAAGAGGTACTTTTCCACGGTGTGCTTGGTAATGCCATAGGGCGAGAGGGGGCGCGTGGGGTGGCTTTCGTCAGCGGGAAAGAAATCCTGCTCACCGTAGATGGCGCCGCCTGTGGAGGCAAAGAGCACTTTCTTGACCCCGTGTTTCACGCAGTTTTGGAGCAGGTTCAGCGTGCCTTTCACATTCACGTCGGCGTCAAAGATCGGGTCGGCCACGGATTTGCGCACGTCCATCTGAGCGGCCTGGTGGCAGAGCACGTCAAATTTCTCCGCTTCAAATACTTTGTCAATCGTCTCGGCCCGGATGTCCATGAGATAAAACTTGGCCTTGGGGTTTAAGTTTTCCATCTGGCCGGAGACCAGGTTGTCCACCACCACCACGTCGTGTCCCTTGGCGATGAAACCGTCCACAAGGTGTGAACCGATGAATCCGGCGCCGCCGGTGACCAGAATTTTCAAGTGTGCCTCCTTCGTACAAACATGCTGTCGCTCAATGCATCGCCAGGTTTAATCAGCGCTGCACTGTATTTTTTAATGTCCCCAGCCCCTGGAGCGAGACTTCCAGGAGATCCCCGTTTTCTATGGGGCCGACACCTTCAGGGGTGCCTGTTGCGATGATGTCGCCGGGTTGAAGTGTCATATATTTTGAGATTTCGGCAATCAGCCGGGGAATAGAGAAGAGCATGTCGCCGGTGTTTGCATGTTGGCGCGTCTCACCGTTTACCGACAATTCGATCGTGAGATTGTGTGGATCAGTGACGCTGTCCGCCGGCAGAATACCGGGGCCGACAGGACAGAATGTATCCATGCTTTTAGACCGGAACCATGGGGCTCCTTCGGCCAGGTCGGTTTTTTGCATGTCTCGTGCTGTGATGTCGTTGACCAGCGTATACCCGGCCACATGGGCCATCGCGTCGTTTTCAGCGATGTGTCGCCCTTCACGGGTGACGACCACGCCCAGTTCCGCTTCGTGGTCTACGCGTCCCGTCACCCAGTCTGGAATAATAATGGGGCGATTATGGGCCGTGAGCGATGTCAATGCCTTGCTGAAAAAGAGAGGGGCTTCAGGCAGGTTGTGGTCCAGTTCAGCGGCATGGGCCTTGTAATTCCTTCCAATCCCAATGATTTTACCCGGCCTGGCGATGGGCGGTTCTATGGTGATAGTCGACGACAACCGGAGCTCTCCGGCCTTGGCCTGTACCCAGGGGTTGTTCATGACTTCTTCGGCGGCTTCTTTAGAGCAGAATTCCATTTCAACCAGCACTTGCAAAAAGGTGACTGAAACAGGAGTGGCATTGCCCTGGGAGTGCTGATAGATATCAAGTGCGCTGCTGAAATCAAATGATCCGTTGTCCATTTTGATGCCAATGCCGCTGACATTGTCTTTACTGTATGAGAAAAAATACAAGGCAGGCCCTCCGGTTGTGTTGCGTGCAAAAAAAATCCGGTATAAAATAATAAATTCAAAGGGTTTTATCAAGGGGCGAATAGCCGATAAGCCACAGGAGTGCCCGTCAGTTATCGTCTTTGGAATTTTCGGCTTGATAATCAATGATTATTGTGTTATTTTAAGATCTATTTTTCGGAGCCAACTCTTGCTGTGATCAGTAGAATTGGCGTCAACTTCCTGTGGACAAACGATTTGCATTAAAAAGAACTTGCGAAGATAATGTTCATTGGCTACCTTTAAAGGTTTGTTTGGATCGAATTTATGTTTGATGAACTCATACACAAGCTTGATGGTGCGGTGAAAAATCTCCGCGGTATGGGGAAGATAACAGAAAAAAACATAGCCGATCCTTTGCGTGATATTCGCCGTGTGTTGCTCGAGGCCGACGTTAATTATAAAGTGGCCAAGACATTTATAGCGGCTGTGAAAGAGAAAGCGCTGGGCGAGGAGGTGCTGAGAAGCATCAGCCCTGGGCAGCAGGTTGTGAAAATTGTTCACGATGAGATGGTTCGCCTTCTGGGGCAGTCGCATCAGGAACTTAAATTTGGTCATATGCCCCCGTCTGTAATTATGGTTGTGGGGTTGCAGGGGTCGGGGAAGACCACTTTTGCCGGGAAGCTGGGCAAGTCGCTGAAGAAAAAAGGCTACTTTCCCATGCTGGTTGCCGCCGATGTGGTGCGTCCCGCGGCCATTGATCAGCTGCACACCGTGGGTGCGCAGGCTGATCTGCCGGTGTTTTCCATGGGGCAGGTTGATCCTGTCGATATTGCCAAGGCCGGTATTGTCGAAGCCCGTCAGAAGAGTTGTGACGTCATGATTCTCGATACGGCAGGTCGCCTGCATATCGATGAATCGATGATGGATGAGCTCGAGGCGGTGAAGGCGGCGGTCAAGCCGACGGAGATTCTCTTTGTGGCAGATGGCATGACCGGCCAGGATGCGGTGCGATCGGCACAGGCCTTCCTTGACAGGCTGGATTATCAGGGCATTGTGCTTACCAAGCTCGACGGTGATGCCAAAGGCGGCGCGGCTCTTTCCATTCGGGCGGTGACAGGCCGACCCATCAAATTTATCTCCACCGGCGAGCGTCTGGATGAACTTGAAGCCTTTCATCCCGACCGGATGGCCAGCCGGATTCTGGGTATGGGGGATGTGCTCTCCCTGGTGGAAAAGGCCCAGGAGGCCGTGGATCTCGGCGATGCTGAGAAATTGGCAAAGAAGCTTCGCAAGGACGATTTTACACTGGAGGATTTTCTCTCCCAGCTGCAGCAGGTCAAGAAAATGGGGCCGCTCAGTCAGGTGGCGGGCATGATTCCAGGGATGAATAAAATGAAAGACGTGGAGGTGGATGACAGGGCCCTGGTGCCCCTCGAGGCCATCATCAGCTCCATGACCAAGGAAGAACGTCGAAAGCCGCATGTGATAAATGGCAGCCGACGAAAACGCATCGCTCTGGGGAGCGGCACTTCCGTACAGGAGGTGAATCGTCTCTTAAAGCAGTTCAAGTCGATGCAGAAAATGATGAAGCAGATGAGTCGTATGGGAGGCCGGCGTATGCCCAAAGGTCTTCCCATGGGCTTTTAAATATTTAACGGAAACAGTGATACTGAATCATTAAGGAGGTCATCTTTGGCAGTTCGGATGCGACTGACCCGAATGGGACGTAAGAAAAGACCATTCTACCGAATTGTTGTCGCAGATGCGCGTGAACCGCGTGACGGCAAATACATTGAGTGCATTGGCACCTATAACCCCATTTCGGATCCCGCTGAAGTGAATATTATGGCTGATCGCGCCACCTACTGGCTTGACCAGGGTGTGCAGCCTTCTGACACAGTGAAGAATATTCTTCAGCGTCAGGGTATTGTCTTCAAACGCCACCTTCAGAAAAAAGGGCTGGATGAGGCGAAGATTGAAGAAGAGATGTCGAAATGGGAGATGTTGCAGGTGGATCGACAACGTCGTTCAGAAGCGGCACAGATCCAGCAGGCCAAGGCTGCGGCATCGCCTGCAAAAGTTGAAGAGAAAGAAGAAGCAAAGGCTGAACCTGAAGAAGCAGAAGCCCCTGCCGAAGCTTCTGAGACCAGCGAGGCCTAAAAACCTCGTTTCTCCCAGACTTCTTCGACGAGCACCTTCTGTTTGATAGTGTGAATATCCATCGCTGTTCTTGATATGTGCTATGCATATATAGATAATCTTACCGGGACGGATACGACACAGCAAACTGAGGAGGCCACACGATGAAAGAATTCGTCGAGTTTATCGCCAGATATTTGGTGGACCAACCTGAAGCCGTTTCTGTGGCAGAAGTGGAAGGCGAACGAACGACAGTCTATGAGTTGCGCGTCGGAGAAGGTGATCTGGGGAAGGTCATTGGCAGGAAGGGACAGACCGCGAAGTCTATTCGTACTTTGCTTGCGGCAGCGTCGGCAAAGCGTGGGAAGCGTGCGGTGCTTGAAATTTTGGAGTAGCTTGACGGAGCGGTGTCGCAGAAATGCTGGAAAAAGTGAATTGGATTGAAGTTGGCATCATCTCAAAACCCCACGGCATTCGTGGTGAATTGAGGTTGATTCCCCAGCGGATCTCTGCTGAACGGCTCCTGGCCTGTCGTCATTGGGCCATGGATGAAGATAAAGTTATGAGGGCATTTACGCCTGAAAAACTGCGACTTCACCAAAATAAGCTGATCATGAAGATGGTGGGTGTCGACGACCGGAATACGGCCGAGCTACAACGGGATAAGATTCTCTATGTGGCTGAGACTGACCTGCCAGAACCCGACGATGACGCATTGGATCTTGTCGATATTGAGGGATTCAGCGTCTTGACTGAAAGCGGGCAGATTGTGGGCAAGGTGGTGGATCTTATCGATCTGCCGACACAGTCCTGTCTGGTGCTGGATGCCGAAGGGCGGGAGTTGCTGATTCCGTGGGTGGACGAATTTGTCCATGAGGTCGATCTGGATGAAGGGCGCATTGTGATCACGCCGATTGACGGATTGCTGGATTCTGATGAGAATTGATGTTCTGACGCCTTTTCCTGATTTGCTTTCCCCTGTTTTTGCGGAGAGCATGCTGAAACAGGCGCAAAGTAAGGGCATCGTTCAGATTAAAGTCTGGGATCTGCGGGAATTCAGTCAGGATAAACACCGAACTGTGGATGACTATGGTTACGGTGGTGGGGCGGGTATGGTTTTGAAGCCTGAGCCAATTTTTCTGGCCATCGACGCCATTTTGGCTGAGAGCGGTACAGAAAAGCCCCAAGTGATTTTTATGACCCCGCAGGGCAGTAGGTTCAATCAGAAAACAGCATGGAAACTTTCTGAGTCAGCACACATCATATTTATCTGCGGGCACTATCGCGGTGTGGATGAACGTGTGGTTGAGGCCTGGGTGACCGATGAGATTTCCATCGGTGATTATGTGCTGACTGGAGGGGAGCTTCCTGCGGCAGTTGTTATCGATGCTGTTGTAAGGCTGATTCCAGGGGTTTTGAATGATTTTGAATCAGCCGAAGGGGATACGTTTTCGGGGCAACACCTCGATTATCCCCACTACACTCGACCGGTCGAATACAGGGGAATGAAGGTTCCCGATGTGCTGCTCTCCGGTCATCACGCCAATGTTCAGAAGTGGCGTGAAGCAGAGGCGCTAAAGAGAACACAGGAAAAGCGTCCCGATTTATTAAATAAGTTTGATGAGAATAGAGAAAGCCATTCAGGAGGAAAACAGCATGAACCCTGTTGATATGGTAGTGGCGGAACAGTTGAAAACAGAGCTGCCCGAATTTGTACCGGGTGACAATGTAACCGTGCACTACAAAGTAATTGAAGGTGAAAAAGAGCGTATTCAGCTCTATGCCGGCCTGGTGATCAAGCGTCAGGGCAGCGGTGTGAACGAGACCTTCACTGTCCGGAAAATTTCCGGCGGTATCGGTGTGGAACGTGTGTTCCCGCTGCATTCACCCCGTATTGCCAAGCTTGAGCGCACACGTCGCGGTAAAGTCCGCCGTGCAAAGCTTTACTATATTCGCAAGTTGCGCGGTAAAGCGGCCAAGATCGAAGAGCGTCGATAAGCGACTCGATTTAGCAGTGAGATACTTGAGGCCCAGTATTCCAATTAGGTGATACTGGGCCTTCTTTTATGGAGATGCGATGGAGATCGCTTCATATTTGTTTGAACGTATTACTGGGGCCAAGCGCTTGACTGTATTGACCGGCGCCGGTATTTCTGCTGAGAGCGGCGTGCCGACGTTTCGGGATAAGGACGGACTTTGGCGCTCCTATCGTCCCGAAGAGTTGGCCACGCCTGAGGCCTTTGATCGAGATCCAGAGCTGGTCTGGGACTGGTATCGCTACCGGCGGGGAGTGCTAAAGGATGTGGTCCCCAATGCGGCCCATCGGGCGCTGGTCGCTCTTGAACGGCAGGTAAGGGACTTTCATCTGATTACACAGAATGTCGATTCACTGCATCAAAGGGCTGGCAGCCGTGCGGTGATTGAACTGCACGGCAACATTCAGCGGTCTCACTGTCAGCGTTGCGGGGGGCGGGCTTCTATCGACCAGGCTGCGCCGGTGCCGCATTGCGTCTGCGGTGGGCTGATGCGGCCCAGTGTGATTTGGTTTGGTGAGTCGCTGCCTGAAATGGCTATCAACCAGGCGTGGGCCGCCTCACAGGCAGCCGATTGCTTCATCGTCATTGGCACCTCTGCGAAGGTGCAGCCGGCGGCTTCTCTGCCACTGCTGGCCAAAAAAAATGGCGCCGTGCTTATTGAAATCAATAGGGAAACCACATCGTTGAGCGATCGGGCAGACCTCTCACTCCAGGGCAAAGCCGGAGAGCTGCTCCCGACTTTTGTTGCCCAGATCTGGCCCAATGCGGCGGTTTCTCTATGACGAAGAAGCTTGAAGAAAAACTCTCCCGCGTGCTACAGAAGCCCGGTGTTTACCTCTTAAAGGACGCGGCGGACAAGATTCTCTACGTGGGGAAAGCCAAGCGCCTGCGCGCCCGGCTACGTTCGCACTTCAAACCCGGCAATGACGAGCCCTATCGTCATCAGGTATTGATGTCAAAGGTGCGTGATCTCGAGACTATTGTGACTGACACTGAAGTGGAGGCTTTGATTCTGGAGGCCAACTTCATCCGTGAGCACAAGCCGCGTTACAATGTCAATCTTAAAGATGACAAGAGTTTTCCCTATATTCGGGTGACTCATGAGCCCTATCCCAGGGTCTTTATCACACGGAAAATCATCCGAGACGGCTCGCGTTATTTTGGTCCCTACACCGACGCCGGCGGGATCCGTCAGCTCATGGCGGCCATGCGCAAGATCTTTCCCATTCGCACCTGTTCGCTTCAAATCGATGTATCCAGCATTGCCGCCAGACGCAATCAGGTCTGCCTGAATTTTCATATAGGCCGTTGCAAAGGGCCCTGTGAGGGGCGGATTCCAGCCGCAGATTATGGAGAGATGATTGAGCAGGTGGTGCGTTTTGTGCGGGGGAAGAATGATAAACTGGTCAAGGACTTGACTGCCCGTATGCACAGCCTGGCCCAGGCGGAACAGTTTGAAGAGGCGTCGCTCATCCGTGACGAACTGAAAGGGCTTGTGGCCTTTCAGAACCGGCAGAAAGTAGTTGATCCCGAGCTCATGGACAGAGACTTGCTGACCGTTGCCGTTGGCGAGAAACTGGCTGTAGGCGTTGTTTTTAATGTCCGTGACGGCAAAATTACCAATCGAAGACATTTTCCGCTGCAGACCGAAGCCGGTGTGACGCGAAATGAGGCCGTGACAGCCTTGATGAAGCACTATTATCTCCGTACCGATTTTGTCCCGCCAGAGGTGCTGGTCGCCCCTGCGCCTGATGAGATTGATTTTCTGACTGAATGGTTGAGTGCAAGGCGGGAGAAAGGGCGTAAACTCAGGATTTCCATCCCCCAGCGCGGGGCCAAGGCACAGCTCATGGCAATGTGCACACGCAACGCCGATCTCATTCTCAGTGAGATGGAGACCCAGAAGGCCCAGGCCGGCCCTCGCATTTCAGCGGCAGTCACAGGCTTGAAAGACGCACTCGTTCTTGAGAAATTGCCCATGCGCATTGAGGCTTTTGATATTTCAAACACACAGGGCACAGACTCTGTGGCCTCTTTGGTCGTCTTTGACAACGGAAGACCCCGTAAGTCAGCCTACCGGCATTTTAACATAAAAACAGTGCAGGGTCCCGATGACTTTGCTTCTATGGCAGAGGTGCTTGAGCGACGGTTGACGCGGCTATTGAATGAAGAACAGGCATTGCCTGATCTCATCCTCGTGGATGGCGGCAAAGGCCAGCTCTCCGCCGCTTACGCGGTGCTTAAAAAGCTGGGACTGGAAGATCAGCCCATCATCGGTCTGGCCAAACGACTCGAAGAGGTTTTCGTCCCATTGGTGGCAGAGGCGCAGACAATTCCAAAACATTCTCCGGCCTTGAGACTGCTTCAGCAACTTCGCGATGAAGCCCATCGATTTGCCATTACCCATCATAGAAAGCGCCGAAGCAAGCGCATCATCAGCAGTGCGCTGGATGGCATTGCCGGTGTCGGGCCGGCGCGGCGCAAGGCGCTGATTGAGACTTTTGGCTCGGTGCGGGGGGTGCGTGAGGCCTCTGTGCAGGCGCTGTCAGAAGTGCCGGGCGTCTCCCCTAAATTGGCTGAATCCATTAAAGAAAAGCTTGACTGATTGACGAGAATTTTTCATCGCTATATATAAAGAGAGAGAACTGGGAATGAACCTGTCTGAGAAGATGAAAACCAGAGCGCAGCTGGTACATGAAGTGTCCGCGTGGAAGTCTCAAAAAATGCGTATTGGATTCACATCCGGCGCCTTTGATATTCTGCATGCCGGCCATGTGGACTATCTGGAGAAGGCACGGGAACTTTGCGATGTGCTGATCGTCGGCGTGAACAGTGATGCTTCGGTTAAACGCTACAAGGGGGAGGGGCGGCCCATCATCTCCGAAGCACATCGACTCAAAGTGCTTGCCGCTCTGGAGTCGGTGAGTGTGGTGTTCCTCTTTGATGAGCGGCGGAACCAGAGAAATATTGAATTGTTGAAGCCGGACTTTTATATCAAGGCTGGGGACTACAATCAGACCACGCTGACCTCCAGTGCCGCAGTAGAATCCTATGGCGGGTCAGTCAAGCTGATTCCCCTGATCGAATCCATCTCCAGTTCAGATATCATTCAAAAGGTTGCGGTGCTCAGTGGCCAGACTGAGGAGTGGATTGCCGTACAAAATACAGAGCATCTCAATAAGAGGCCGCATAAGAGTGCACCGGCCATTTTCTTAGATAGAGACGGGACGATCAACCGGGATATTCACTATCTTCACGAGCCTGAGCGCTTTGAACTGCTCCCCGGGGTAATTGAGGGGCTTCAGCAGTTTCAGGCGATGGGGTATCGCTTGGTGATCATCACCAACCAGCCGGGCATTGGTATGGGGTATTTTACCAAGGAAGCGTTCTATCAGGTGAACCTGGAGATGTTGAAGCAGCTCTCCGCCCACGGTATTCTGATCGACAGGATCTACTTCTGTCCGCACAGCAAAGCCGAGCAGTGTGACTGCCGAAAGCCGGGAACGGCGCTGGTGGACCGTGCAGTCACTTCATTGAATCTTGACCTGAAGCATTCATATTTTATCGGGGACAAGGCAACAGATGTGGCAACTGGCGTCAATGCAGGCATTCAAAGTATTCAGATTGTAGAAACGGATAAGCAGAGCCAAGTGAATACTGTCACTGCAAGGACACTGGCCGAGGCCGCCCGGTGGGTATTAAGGCAGGAAAGGAGCCGATGACCGGGCCGCCTGAAGGGCGTAAGCGTTTTCTAGTTTATACCCAAAAAAGCCTTGACTCAGCGGTTTCAATATGGTACATTATCCGGCCTTAAGAAATGAGGTCATTTTTATCCAACTCGATATGAGTTTTTTACCGGTTCCTTGAAATAGACGTTAGACTTTGACGCTTCAATACAACGGTGCATGAGAAGAATGCGAGACGTGGGCGCACTTGATGATCCGAGAAATAGAATGCTTGGAAAATTCAAAAAGTGCTTGACTTTGAAAGGATTTTCTCATACATTAAAAGGCTATTTGAAGCAGGGAGAGCACTTTGATCTTAATTATTTTTAAAAGCAAAATAGATAAAAAGTGCTTGACAATGGGGTTTGATTTAGCTATCTTGTAAGGCTGTTAAAAATGGCAATACCGACACAAGCACTTGAAAATAAAGAAGTTACAAACGAAAAAAAATTAAAAAAGTGCTTGATAATTGGATTTAA